>ENA-OPVG01000295-OPVG01000295.1-human-gut-metagenome-genome-assembly--contig:-NODE-295-length-44012-cov-5.918648_pt1 | contig 44012 bp, 47 predicted proteins | sample MGYA00241093_ERZ501975 | MGnify/ENA primary metagenome ERZ501975 (study PRJEB25962, sample SAMEA2042993) | human gut metagenome | biome: human gut; feature: human-associated habitat; material: faeces... | reverse complement strand
ATGCAAGTAAATCTAATTATGCAGCAAATACAAAAATATATGGAGATGCAATACGCGAAACTTCAACAGCTGGCTTGGGTCAAACATCATGGCATGATGACTACTCTTCCTTCGTTGGAGCTCACGGTCCGTTTTTCGTACGCAGTGGCTTTTGTTGGTATACCAGCGGTGTCGGTTTGTTCTGTTTCTATCGTAATGATGGTTATAGCGCTTACGATAGTGGGTTCCGCTCAGTGCTGGTCGCTCAGTAATATTTTTTATACTCTACAAATACTTCGAGTATTTAAATAGAGTGTTAAAAATATAACTAATTAGAATAAAAGTATATAGGAAGATTGTATATAATAATGAAAAAGAAAAGTAAGGGTATAACACTTGTAGCACTGGTAATTACAATAATTTTGCTTTTAATTCTTTCAGGAATTTCAATTTCCGCATTAACAAATACTGGAATATTTCAAAAAGCAAAAGATGCAAAACAAGCAAGCGAAAATGCAGAAAAAAACAAGAAGAAACATTAGATAGTTATGAAAAAGAATTAAATAAATATACATCTGACGAATTAACAATAGACAATACAGGAGCAGTATTAAGTAAAAACAACAACATTGAATTACATGATAAAAATGGAAACAAAGTAGTGGTACCAGCTGGATTTAAAGTGGTTAAAACAGATAATTTAACAGTTGAAAAAGGAATAGTTGTAGAAGATAAAAAAGGTAACCAATATGTTTGGATACCATGTACTACAGAGGATTCTAAATCACAATTGCAATTTAAAAGAAAAGAATGGGATGTTGAAGTAGATGGTACTGATAATAGTAGAGCGTCAAAAGATGAATTGACATTAACATGTGAAGAAAATTATAGCGAAAATGGATTAACTTATGCAGTCGTCAATGAGATAGTTGCACAAGTAAAAGCAGAAAAAGAAAGTGTACGCAAAAATGGAGGATATTATATAGGAAGATATGAAGTTGGTGGAGCTGTTGGAGCCGAAGTTATACAAGCAAATCAAACGCCACTAACAGACATTAACTGGAGCACTGCTTATGGAATAGCAACAGGGATTGGCGATGGAGTTGGAGCAACAACGCACCTTTGTTCTAGTTACGCTTGGGATACAGCAATTAATTTTATACAAAATAATGGATTTCCAAATTATGCAAAAGTAAAAGAAGATAGTTACAATGAAAACTGGTATGATAAAAGTGTAAAAGATTTGCTAGGTAATATAATTAAAGTAGCAAATAATGCTACTAGACTTTCAACAGGAGAAACAACTTCAAAATGCAATATTTATGATATGGGTGGAAATGTTGCAGAATTCACAACAGAAGTAATGCCAAATACTAGTGAACCTGTGGTAGTTCGTGGCGGCCATTATAATACTAATGGCTTAGCAGGCCGACGCCTTGATTATAGCACTTCAATTGCTTATGACTATGTTGGATTTCGTGTTACTCTATTTCTAAATTAGTAGGAATGTCGACTTTTGTCGAAATTTTTTTCTTGACAATTAACATAAAATTATGGTAATATATGGTCATGCAATTAATTAGACAATTGCATGACTAATTTTTTAAAAAAGATTTTATTCAAGCAACTTAGGGTAGACATAGAAATAGTTTAATCAAAATACTAAAATCAAAGGATTCCATAAAAAATCAAAAAAGTAATAAAAAATAGTAAAGATTAAAATTCAAAAATAAATCTAAAAATATCCCAATATCATTAAATAAAACAAGAAGTGTTGATAACCCTAATACACTTATATTTGCGTACAAATTTAATATATTAATAGTCTAAAATTGTCTCTTTTAATTGTAAATAATATGTTAAATTATACTAAAAAGTATTGCCAAAGTAAAAATAATTTAGTATAATTAAGAAAGGAAGAAATAAATGGCACAAAAAACAACAAAAATACCAAGATTACCACTAACAGATGACTATATATTTAAAAGAGTATTTGCATTTGAAGGTAATGAAAGTGTTTTAAAGGATTTATTGGAGGCAATTTTAAGAAAAAATATTAAAAACGTAACAATAAAAAATCCAGAAATAATTCCATACGAAAGAGAAGATAAAAGAGGCCTTTTAGATATCAAAGCAGAAACAGATGATGGAACTGTTTTAGATATTGAGATGCAAATGGAAGACAAGAAAAATATAGAAGAAAGAGGAACACTATATTTAGCAAATATGATAACAAGTCAATTACAAGTAGGAGATGATTATACAACTTTAAAAAAGAGTATTGTAATATTCATAACAAATTATAATTTTTTAAAACGAAACAGTTATCATAGTATTGGAAAAATAAAATTTGACAAAACATTAAAAGAAGAATATGTAGATATGGGGTATAAAACAGAAGATGAAGAAGCATCAAAATATATAGAATTCCACTACATAGAACTACCAAAATATAAAAAGAAAACTCAATCAGAATTTACAAAACTAGACCAGTGGATGTGTGTATTCACAAATCGAAAGGGGGAGATGATGTTGGCTGAAAAAGAGAATAAAGAAATAAAAAAAGCAATGAATACATTAGATTATATAAGTTCTGATCCAAAAGAAAGAGAAAGACATAATTCAGTAATAATGGATGAATATAATAGACTTACAAGTGAACAAAACTTTTTTGAAGCTGGAAAAGAAGAACGGAAAAAGGAACGGAGTAATAGAAACCGCAAAAGAAATGTTGAAGAAAAAATTATCAATTGATTTAATATGTGAAATTACAAAACTATCAAAAGAAGAAGTCGAAAAGATAAAAGAATCAATATAAAAACAAAAAAGAAGCACTTATTTTAAAGCCGCTTCTTTTTATTATTTTCTATTCAAAAAATTAACCCTTTAATCTAATCAAAATAGCAATAGCCAAAAGAATCAAAAGAATACCAACACTAATCAAAATAATATTCAAAATATTAGTAATTCCCAAACCTGACTCAGTAGAATTAGTAGTTTTAACTGTAGCAGAAGAACTTAGACTAGAAGAATTCGTACTAGAAGAACTTCTAGAAGAATTTGACGCAGAAGAAGTTGAATTATCATCATCTTCATCATCAGAAGAATTTGTGCTACTAGAAGTATTTTCAGTCAAATTTAAATCAACCGCCTTAACATATAAAAAATTAAAACTAACTAATAATATAGTAACAAACATTAAAACCATTGCCAAAATTTTTTCCATTTTTGTCATAACTTTACCTCCTAAAAATTTTCATTTGTTCACCTACATAATAATAGCACAAAATATAAAAACAGTCCAGATTTTTTCAAAAAATTCACAAAAGATTCAATCTAAAAATTACAATTCACACACCAATTATTTCAAAAATCTATAAATCATAGAATCTCAAACTGACCGTTCGGACTAATGAAAAAATAAAAAAATTGATATAAAATCACATAAGAAAAATCAAAAGGAACAGAAAAATGAAAATAAAAAAATTTAAAACAATAAGTTCAACACACACATATTTAAAAGAAAACAATAGCAAATACACAGAAAACACAGTAATTTTAGCAGAAGAACAAACAGGAGGAATAGGAACAAAAGGAAGAAATTGGCACACTGGCTCAAACAAAAACATAGCAATGAGTATGCTATTTAGACCACAAAAAAATGTAAAAAACTTAGAAGGACTAACAATAGAAATAGCAAAAAGAATCCAGAAAATAATGGAACAAAAATACAATATAAAATTAACAATAAAAGAGCCAAATGACCTAATGCTAAATGGAAAGAAAATATGTGGAATATTAACAGAAAGCAACACAATAGGAAATAAAATCAACTATGTAATAATAAGTATAGGCTTTAATGTAAATGAAGACAAATTTCCAAATGAACTAGAAAACATAGCAACATCATTGTATAAAGAAACTGGAAAAGAATTCAATAAACAAAAAATTATAGAAGATTTTATAAAAACATTGGAGGATATAATTTAGAAAAAAATTAGAGTCTAAAAATTAAAAAATATAATTAGAGGTGAAAATGAAAAATATAGAAATTATAGCAACAGGAAAGTATTTACCAACAACTAAGATAGATAACACATATTTAGCAAAACAATTAAATATAACAGAAGATTTTATATACAAAAGAACAGGAATACAAACAAGACACTATTCAAAAGACGAAAACATAGAACAATTAGCAATAAAATGTATAGAAAATTTAATAGAAAAAAACTCACAAATAAATCCGCAAAATATTGATATGATTATAGTGGCAACAACATCAACAAATATGCTAATGCCAGGTATATCATATAAAATACAAGAACATTTTAATATTGAAAATTGTATGTGTATAGATGTCTTAGCAGGATGTGCAGGATTTGTAAATGCATTGGATATAGCGCAATGTTATCTTGAAACAGACAAAGCAAAAATGCCATTAGTAGTTGGAGTCGATTTATTATCAAAATGTATAGACCAAAAGGATGTATCAACATCAATTTTATTATCAGATGGTGCAGGAGCAGTTATATTGCAAAAAACAGAAGAAAACAGGCTTTATAGCAGTAATATAACAAGTCACGGTCAAAATGGAAAAATACTAACATATAACGCAAATGAAAAGTTACAAATGGATGGTAAAGAAGTTTATAAATATGCAGTTACAGAGACAGTAAAAAACGTAAAGGAATTGCTTAAAAAAAACCAAATAAATATTGATGATATTAAATATATAATACCGCATCAATCAAATTTAAAAATAATGAAATCAATTGCAAATAAATTGAAAATTGACAGCAAAAAAGTATATACAAATATAGAAAATGTAGGAAATACATTTTGTGCAAGTATACCAATAGCATTAGACGAAATGTTTGAAAAACATTTGCTAAAAAAAGGAGATAAAGTTATTCTTTTAGGCTATGGTGGAGGCTTGAATACAGGAAGTATTTTAATGGAGGTTTAGGATGAAATTAGCATTTTTATTTCCCGGCCAAGGAAGTCAAAAGGTAGGAATGGGAAAAGATTTATATGATAAATATGAAGAAGTAAGAGAAGTATTTAAAAAAGCGTCTGAAATCACAGAAATAGATGTTGCAAAATTATGCTTTGAAGGTACAAGAAAAGAATATAATGGAACAGAATATTGTAAAGAAGAAAACACTACTAACAAAGAAAATGTGCAAGACGATTTAAATAAAACAGAAAATACTCAAATAGCAATTGCTACAATAAGTTTGGCAATATTAGCAATTCTAGAAAAAAATGGAATACATGCAGGCATATCAGTTGGATTAAGTTTAGGAGAATATCCTGCATTAATATATAGTGGAAAACTAAAATTTGAAGATGGAATAAGACTGTTAAAACAAAGAGGATATTTGATGCAACATAAATTACCAGAAGGCGAATACTCAATGCTTGCAATAATTGGATTAGATTCAAAAAAAATAGAAGAAATATGCAAGGACTTGCAAAATAAAGGAATGTTTATAGTACCTGCAAATTACAATTATTCAAATCAAACTGTAGTTTCTGGGAGTAAAGATGCAATTGAATTAGCAAGTAATTTATTTAAAGAAAATGGAGCAAAAAAAGTTGTTACATTAAAAACAAGTGGTCCATTTCATACAAAAGCATTAGAAGATGCAAAAAATGAATATATACAAGATTTAGAAAAAGTTCATTTTCAAAAAGGCACAACAAATGTTATAAAAAATATTGATGGAACTTTTTATAAAGACACAGATGACATGGTAGAGATACTATCAAAGCATATTGTTAGCCCAGTTAGATTTGATAAAGCAATTAAATTAATGAATGACGAAAAAGTAGATACATTTGTAGAAATTGGACCGGGAAAAGCATTAACAGGTTTTATTAGAAAAGAACTAAGTGATGTAAATACAATAAATATATATGATGTAGAAACTTTAGAAAAAGCAATACAAGAATTAAGTCCAAACATAGGAGGAAGAAAAAATGGAAGATAAGAAAGTGGCTTTAATAACAGGCGGAACAAGAGGAATAGGAAAAGCAATAGCAATTAAATTTGCCAAAAACGGATATAATCTAGTTTTAAATTATGTATCAGATAGAACAAATTTAGAAGAATTAGAAAATGAATTTAAAGAATATAATATTGAAGTTTTATTCATAAAAACAGATGTATCAAATTTTGAGGATTGCGAAAACATGGCTAAACAGGCTATAGCAAGATTTGAAAAAATAGATGTTTTGGTAAATAATGCTGGAATTACAAAAGATAGTTTATTACTTAGAATGACTCCAGAGGATTTTGATAAAGTAATAAATATCAATTTAAAAGGCACATTTAATGTTACAAAAAGCATCGTACCTTATATGATGAAAAAAAGAACAGGTAAAATAGTAAATATCAGTTCAGTAGTTGGAGTATCTGGAAATGCAGGTCAATGCAATTATGCCGCTTCTAAAGCTGGTATTATAGGATTTACAAAAAGTATTGCTAAAGAATTAGCAAGTAGAAATATATTAGCAAATTGTGTAGCACCTGGTTTTATTGATACAGATATGACATCTGTTTTAAGTGATAGTGTTAAGGAAAATATAAATGCTCAAATACCATTAAAAAGAATGGGAAGTAGTGAAGAAATTGCAAATTCAGTTTATTTCTTGGCTGGTGAAGAAAATACATATATAACAGGGCAAGTTTTAAATGTTGATGGTGGTATGTTGATGTAAAAAAATAAAAGAAAAAGGGGAGATATACCTCTCCCCGGTGAGTGAAACTTTAAAAACAAAAATGAAATGTAATCATCATTGTTGATTGTTTCAAAATTGTTACTTCTTGATAAAAAAGAATTTCAGGACTATACCCTAATGTTAATTCTAAAATCTTCAAAACCTCGGTTTTATTAACATATGGTACCTTTAAAACAGAAATTGTAACATCCTGATCATTTTTACCATTAAGTTTGAAAATTTTAATCTGATTTTTTATAATATCAGTTACAATTTTCCGTTGTCTTTCAAGATCTTTTTCACTCATTAAAATTACCTCCTAGGTGTTAAATATTTACAAAATTAATTATACTATAAAAATTGAAAAAAAGCAAATTTTACATAAACTTAAAAGATTATATTTTGATAGAAAGGAAAATTAAAAATGGAAAGAAGAGTTGTAGTAACAGGATTAGGAGCCATAACTCCTATAGGAAACAATGTAGAAGAATTCTGGAAAGGAATAAAAGAAAACAAATGTGGTATAGCACAAATAACAGAATTTGACACAGAAAAATTCAAAGTAAAATTAGCAGGAGAAGTAAAAGGATACAATCCTGAAGAACACTTTGACAAAAGAAGTTGCAAAAGACTAGACAAATTTTCACAATTTGCAATCATAGCATCAAGAGAAGCAATGAAAGACAGTGGAATTACACCAGAAAATACAGACATGAACAGAGTTGGAGTTGTAATCAGTTCAGGTATAGGTGGACTTTCTACAATAGAAAAAGAAAATGAACATTATATAGAAAAAGGTCCAGACAGAGTATCACCAATGTACATACCTATGAGTATATGCAATATGGCTGCAGGAAATGTAGCAATCGAATTAGGAACAAAAGGTGAATCTATATCTGTTGTAACAGCATGTGCAGGTGGAACTCATTCAATAGGTGAAGCGTACAGAATGATAAAAAACGGATATGAAGATGCAATTTTAGCAGGAGGAACAGAAGCATCAATTACACCTACAGGTATAGCAGGGTTCACAAATATAAAAGCTTTAACCCAAGCAACAGACGCAAATAGAGCAAGTATTCCATTTGACAAAGAAAGAAGCGGATTTGTAATGGGAGAAGGAGCGGGTGTTATTGTTCTAGAAGAATTAGAACATGCTAAAGCAAGAAATGCAAAAATATATGCAGAAATAGTAGGATATGGAGCAACATCAGATGCATATCATATAACATCACCTGCACCAGACGGAGAAGGTGCTGCCAGAGCCATGAAAAGAGCCCTAGAAGAGAATAATACAAAACCAGAAGATATTACATATATAAATGCTCATGGAACATCTACACACCTAAATGATGCAGGAGAAACATCTGCAATAAAACTAGCATTTGGAGAAGCAAGTAGAAAAGTAATGGTAAGTTCAACAAAAGGAAATACAGGACATTTATTAGGTGCCGCAGGTGGAGTAGAAGCAGTTGTTTGTATAAAAGCAATAGAAGACAACTTTGTACCACCTACAATAAATTACAAAGTACCAGATGAAGAATGTGATTTAGATATAGTACCAAATGAAGGTAGAAATATAGAAGTGAAATATGCAATGTCAAATTCATTAGGATTTGGAGGACATAATAGTTCTATAATATTCAAAAAAATTTAGGAGGAAAATATGGATTACGAAGAAATCAAAAAATTAATTGATGATATGGGAAATGCCAAAATAGACGAACTAGAAATAGAATTTCCTGAAGGCATGAAAATAAGTATGAAGAAAAATACGGAAAAAGAAATTGTAGTAACAAATGGTGCGCAAATGCAAGCAAATGCAATATCAACAACACCTACAACAAATGTTGTTTTGAATAATCAAAATAACGCAGAAGTACCAATAAACGAAACAACAGGTAATAAAAATGCACAAGAAGAAAATTACAAAATTATAAAATCACCTATGGTAGGAACATTTTATTCAAGACCTGCACCAAATAAAGAGGCATTTGCAAAAACAGGTGATACAGTAAAAAAAGGTCAAGTTATATGCATAGTAGAAGCAATGAAACTAATGAATGAAATAGAATCAGAATTTGACGGAGAAATAGCAGAAATATGTGTAAAAGACGGAGACGTGGTAGAATATGGAACACCATTATTTAAAATAAAATAAATAAAAAAATTGGATGACGATGAGTGAACATCTCAAGATTTGGCAGACAAATTTTGAAAAAATTTGGATGACGATGAGTGAACGAAGTGAACGAAAGGCGGAAAATTAAAATGTTAAATAAAGAAGAAATCAAAAAAATAATACCACAAAGAGAACCATTTTTAATGATAGACGAAGTAGAAGAATACAAACCAGGAGAAAGTTGTACAGCATACAAAAATGTATCAGAAGAAGAATATTACTTCAAAGGTCATTTTCCAGGCAACCCAATTATGCCAGGAGTATTAATGGTAGAAGCACTAGCACAAACAGGTGCAGTTGCAATACTATCACTAGAAGAAAACAAAAACAAAAACGCACTATTTGGAGGAATAAATAATTTAAAATTCAAAAAACAAGTAGTGCCAGGAGACAGATTAAAATTAGAGGTAAAAATCATTAAACAAAAAGGTCCAGTTGGTATTGGAGAAGCAATTGCAACAGTAGATGGAAAAGTTGCAGTAAAAGGAGAATTAACATTTGCAATTGTAAACAATAAATAAAAATTCGGGATTAGGGGCCACTACATAAAATCCCTATTTTATAATATAGTTTTTAATTTATAGTTATATATATTAAAAAGCCGTTCCTTACTGGTCGGAATAATCATATAAGATACGACAGATACATATCAAAGTAATATAAGTTAATCTGGCTAATCTGTATGAATATGTTTCCTCCCAAACTGCGCGTCACTTTATTTTAATATATATAACTATAAAAAATAATTAATTAAATAAAAACGGGATTTTGTGTAGTGGCCCCTAATCCCGAATTTTTAAGAATATGAAAGGAAAAGAAAATGCTAAAAAAAATATTAATAGCAAATCGAGGAGAAATTGCAGTAAGAATAATAAGAGCCTGTAGAGAATTAGGAATAAGAACAGTAGCAGTATATTCAGAAATAGACAAAAACTCATTACACAAAGAACTAGCAGATGAGGCGGTATGCATAGGGCCTGCACCATCTAACAAAAGTTATTTAAATGTAAAAGCAATAATCGAAGCAGCATGTTTAACGGGATGTGATGGAATACACCCAGGATATGGCTTTTTATCTGAAAATAGTAGTTTTGCTAAAATGTGTGATGAAATCGGAATAAAATTCATTGGGCCTACTTATAAAATGATAGAACTAATGGGCAACAAGTCAAAAGCAAAGGAAACAATGAAAAATGCAGGTGTGCCAGTTGTTCCAGGTTCAGATGGATTAGTTGATAATGTATTAGAAGCAATAAAAGTAGCATTGAGGATTGGATATCCTGTTATTTTAAAAGCATCAAGTGGTGGTGGAGGCAAAGGTATACGAATTGCCTACAACGAAAAAGAACTTGTAAAATTTTATGATTTAGTAAGGCAAGAGGCCAAAATTTCTTTTAATGATGACTCTATTTATATTGAGAAATTCATAGAAAATCCAAGACATATAGAAGTTCAAGTAATGGCAGACGAACATGGAAATGTAATACATTTAGGAGAAAGAGATTGTACTGTGCAAAGAAATAATCAAAAAATGTTAGAAGAAACACCTTCAGGAGTAATAACAGACAAATTAAGACAAAAAATGGGAAAAATTACTGTAAATGCCTTAAAAGAAATTGGATATAGCAATGTTGGAACAATTGAATATTTGCTAGATAAAAACAAAGATTTTTACTTTATGGAAATGAATACAAGAGTTCAAGTTGAACACCCTATAACAGAAACAATTACAGGTGTAGATATTATAAAAGAGCAACTAAGAATTGCGTCAGGAGAAAAGTTGCAATATAAGCAAGATGATATCAAATTTACAGGACATAGTTTAGAGGCCAGAATAAATGCAGAAAATCCATATAAAAACTTTATGCCATGTCCAGGGGAAATAAAAGAATTACATATACCCGGTGGAAATGGTGTAAGAATAGACACTGCAATTTATCCAGGCTATAAGATACCTCCTACATATGACTCTATGATAGCAAAGATTATTGTACATGGAAAAGATAGAAATGAATCAATTGCGAAAATGAAAAGTGCATTAGGTGAATTTGTTATTGATGGTATTAGTACAAATATAGATTTTCTATATAAGATATTAGAAGACGAAGATTTTATTAATAACAATTATGATACATCTTTTATTGCTAAGAAATTTGCTAATAAGCTTCAAAGTTAATTATAAGATTTTTATAATTTTTCGGGATTGAAGACCCGTCCCCCAATCCCGAAAAAATAAGCAAAAAAATATAAAAACTAGATACAAGGAGAAAAGCGATGGTAATAGATAAAATCAAAAAAATAAATCCAAAAGAACCAGATATGAAAAACGAAAAAGCATCAGACATGTTAGTTGGAAAATGGGTAAAATGCAATAATTGTAAAGAGATACTATACAAAGAAGATTTAAAAAGCAATTATAGCATATGCCCAAATTGTGGTAAATATTTTAGACTATCTGCCAGAAGAAGAATAAAGCAAATAATTGATGAAGGAACATTTGAAGAAATAGATGCAGATATGCGAACAAGTGATTTGTTAAAATTTGAAGGATACAAAGAAAAAATTCAAGCCCTACAAGAAAAGACAAAAATACAAGAGGCAATACAAACTGGAACAGGAAATATAAATGGTTTAAAAGTTGCAATAGGAGTTATGGATAGTAATTTTATGATGGGAAGTATGGGAAGTGTTGTTGGTGAGAAGATAACACGACTTGTAGAAAAAGCAATACAAGAAAAATTGCCAGTTATTTTGTTTTGTGTATCAGGTGGTGCGAGAATGCAAGAAGGAATTATATCATTAATGCAAATGGCCAAAACATCATCTGCAATAGCCAAACTAGATGAAGCGGGTTTATTATATATATCTGTATTAACAGACCCTACTACAGGAGGGGTAACTGCAAGTTTTGCAAGTTTAGGTGACATTATTTTAGCAGAACCAGGCGCTTTAATAGGCTTTGCAGGTCCAAGGGTTATAGAACAAACAATAAAGCAAAAATTACCAGAAGGATTTCAAAGTGCAGAGTTTTTATTAGAACATGGTTTTATTGATAAAATAGTTGAAAGAAAAGATATGAAAAATACATTATATAATATTGTAAAAATGCATCAAAAACATTAAACCGAACAATGTTCGCTAAAAGATTTTATAAAATAAAATTTGGGGACATGACTTTTAATCCCAGTGAAAGGAAAATAAAAATGAAAGAAAAAACAATATCTGCATGGGAGCGAGTAGTACTTGCAAGAAAAGCAGAAAGACCAAAATCATTAGATTATATAAATAACATATTTACAAATTTTATAGAATTACATGGAGATAGAAACTTTGGAGATGATAAATCTATTATAGGTGGAATTGCGGAATTAGATGAAATGCCAGTAACTGTTATAGGTGAGCAAAAAGGGAAAAATGCAAAAGAAAATATAGATAGGAACTTTGGTATGCCTAATCCGGAAGGATACAGAAAAGCATTAAGACTAATGAAACAAGCAGAAAAATTTAATAGACCTATAATAACATTTATAGATACACCAGGTGCATATCCAGGAATGGGAGCAGAAGAAAGAGGACAAGGAGAAGCAATTGCTAAAAATCTTTTTGAAATGTCAAAGTTAAAAGTTCCAACAATATCAATTGTAATAGGTGAAGGTTCTAGTGGTGGAGCATTGGCATTAGGTGTAACAGATGTTATAATAATGTTAGAAAATGCAGTTTATTCTATTTTATCGCCAGAGGGATTTGCAAGTATTTTATATAAAGATGCAAGTAAATCACAAGAAGCGGCAGAAAAAATGAAGATTACATCAACAGAATTAAAAAGATTAGGTGTTATTGATAGTATAGTAAAAGAGCCAGAAGGTGGAGCACAAGAAGATTTTAAAAAAGTTTGCAATGATTTAAAAAATATGATATTAAAAGACATAAATGGATTATCAAAAAAATCACAAGAAGAATTAGTAGAACAAAGATATGAAAAGTATAGAAAAATTGGAGGTATTTAGATAATGTTATTACAAGGAAAGAAAATCTTAATAATGGGAATAAGAAATAAATGGAGTATAGCATGGGGAGCAGCAGTATCTGCTTATGAGCAAGGTGCACAGATTATTTTTACATATAATTCAGAAGCAAATAAACCAAAAGTAGAAAAGTTAATGGAAGAAATTCCAGGTTCAAAGGCATATACTTGTGATGCTTCAAGTGACGAGTCTATAAAAACATGTTTTGAAACAATTTTGAAAGAGAATGGAAAAATAGACGGTATATTACATGCAATTGCTCACGCTAATACAGATGATTTAAGAAATGATTTTATAAACACATCAAGAGATGGTTTTGCACATGCATGTGATGTTAGTAGTTATTCTCTAATTGCTGTTTCAAAAATTGCTACAGAGTTAGAGTTATTAAATGATAATTCAAGCATTGTTACTTTAACATATTATGGTGCAGAAAAAGCAATTGATGGTTATAATGTTATGGGTGTTGCAAAAGCGGCTTTGGAATCAAGTGTTAGATATTTGACAAAGGATTTAGGTAGAAGCGGTACACGTATAAATGCTATTTCTGCAGGACCTATAAAAACTCTTTCTGCAAAAGGAATAAAAGATTTTGGAACTATTTTAGATGTTGTTGAAGAAAAGTCTCCTTTACATAGAAATGTTACTGCTAAAGAAGTGGGTGATTGTTGTACATTTTTGTTTAGTGATATGTCTAAGGCTATTACTGGTGAAGTGATTCATGTTGATAATGGTTTTTCAGTTGTGGGAGTATAAAGAAAATAACAATAAAAAAGGGGTACTAATTTACAGTACCCCTTCAATAATTTAATAACTAATTAGTTCATTGTAAATATTTTCAAGCTTTGTTGCAAAAAAATGTAAATTTTTTTCTAAATCCTCTTTGGGAGTTTTATAAAAAATTTCCATAATACTTGCAATATAGTCCGAATATGGTAAAATTGCTTCTTTAGTTACAGAATTAATATCATAAATTCCGCACATTTTCATAGCAGTATATAAAGCAAAACTAGCATTATAATTAGCGGTACATGTACAACTATCAATTAAATTTACGGAATAAATAAAAAATGTACCAACTGATTCAAGTAATGCAACTGATAAACACGCTGCTTTATGATAAGCATCTATACCATATGAAGATATAATTTGCAAATTCTTATCATATTCTAATAAATACTGATTATTCATATTGATTATAATTGTTGACTTTTCAATATGTTTTAGATTTGTTAAAAATTCTTCTTGGCATTTATCAATAAAGTCAAGAATTTCAGGATTTGCTATTTCCAAAAGATGAATTTTAGAAAAATCTATCTCTTGAATTATTTCTTTTTGTTTTTTTTGCATATCTTTATTTTTATAATATCTTTGTATACAAAGTAGCCCATTAAGTACAAATAATAACCGTATTATATTATAAAGTAGACTATTTGGCATAGGGTTTATGAAACATATATATATTAGTGCCCCCATCCATATAAAGCATATTATTAAATTTAAAAAGTTAAGTTTTTTTGTAGTGTTTTTTTTCATAATGTTTTTCCTTTCTTTTTTCAAATAATAGTTATTAAATTTTCAATGTTCATTTTGTAAATATTTAATTGTAAAATAGAAGGGAAAATTATTTCCCCTCTTGAGCAGAAATATCTATCAAAGATATTTCATGGCTTTTTATGTTTAAAAAGCCAAGAATTCCATTATGGTTATACTCTTGATAATCATAGATCTTAAAATTATTTTTTTCGACTACATCCAATATTACATCTTTTGAAATGTAAAATGGAATAAAGATTTTATTTGGGTGAAATAATTTTCCATTATTCGCCCTGTCAATTAGAATTTCTTCTAAGATCATTTTCTGCTTCTTTCTGCTCTTAAAACTTGTTAAAATTTTTTTCATGTTAATTCCTCCTTATGCTATAAAAACAAATTTATTATTACTAAAATCTATTTAAATTATAGTATCAATTAACATAAATGTCAAAAAAATAACTCCCATTTGGGAGTCACAAAAACAAAGGTATAAAAAACTATTTACAATCTTTACTATTTTGTCTATCTGTATTAGGCTCTTGGTCTCTATTTTTATTATTTTTCTTGTTTGATTTTGACATAAAAATGCACCTCCAATCGATTTCTAAAAATATTTTAACCTAAAAGCAAAAAAATATTCTAATAAAATTGTTTTTTTGAAAAAAAAGAGATATAATAAAAAACGAAAATTGACATTGATACATATCATAAAAAGAAAGAAGGAATAAAAATGAGTTATGAAAACAAAAAATTAAAAGAATTCAACGAATATATAAGATTTAGAAAAGTAGCAGTAATAGGCTTAGGAGTAAGCAATTTACCACTATTAGAATACTTACATAACAAAAAAGCACAAGTAACAGTATTTGACGAAAGAACAGAAGAAGAAATACCAATGGATACAATAGCAAAAATAAAAACATATGAATTTGAAGCATCATTTGGAAAAAATTGTCTTGAAAAATTAAAAGGATTTAACGTAATTTTTAGGTCACCAAGTTGTTTGCCAACAAGACCAGAATTAAAGCAAGAAGCAGACAGGGGAGCAATTGTTACAACAGAAGTAGAAATGCTTATGGAAATGTGCCCATGTAAAATAATTGGTGTAACAGGAAGTGACGGAAAAACAACTACAACAAGTTTAATAAATGCAATTTTACAACATGCAGGATATAAAACATTTTTAGGTGGAAATATTGGAACACCATTATTCACAAAATTACCAGAAATGGAACCAAATGATATAGTAGTTTTAGAATTAAGCAGTTTTCAATTAATGAATATGCATGTAAGCCCAGATATAGCAGTTATTACTAATATAACACCAAATCATTTAAATATACACAAAGATTATCAAGAATATATTGATGCAAAAAAATGTATATTCAAAAATCAAAATGAAAATGGAATATTAATATTAAATTATGATAATGATATAACAAGAGAATGTAGCAAAGAAGCAAAAGGAAAAGTAATATTCTTTAGTAGCAAAGAAAAATTAGATAATGGATTCATAGTTGATGAAGATATAATAAAAGAATGCAATGATGGAGTTAGAAAGCACATTTTAAACACCGATGAAGTTATTTTAAGAGGAAATCACAATTTCCAAAATATAGCAACTGCTCTTGCAGCAACAAAAACATTAGTTGATACAGATGTTGCAGTTGAAGCAATAAAAAAATTTAAGCCAGTTGAACACAGAATTGAATTTGTAAGAGAAATAGATGGAGTAAAATGGTACAATGACTCTGCAAGTTCTTCGCCTACAAGAACAATTTCAGGACTAAATGCATTTAAAGAAAACATCATTTTAATTGCAGGTGGATATGACAAAAACTTAGAATATCAACCACTTGCAAAACCAGTAGTAGATAAAGTTTCAACACTTATTTTAATTGGTCAAACAGCAGAAAAGATATATGATGTTGTAAAAAATGAAGCAGAAAAAGAAAATAAAAAAATTAATATAAATATGTGTGATACATTAGAACAAACAATAGAAATTGCAAAAAAATCAGCTAAAAAAGGTGATATTGTACTATTCTCACCAGCAAGTGCAAGTTTTGATATGTTTAAAAATTTTGCCGACAGAGGCAATCAATTTAAAGATTTAGTAAATAAAATTTAGTTTAATAAAAAAATTAAAGAGACTATCCAAAAAAAATTATTAAACAAATTTTTAACAAAAACAAAACCTTCCTCATACGATATATAAAACTAATTTGCAAAAACAAATTAGAAAGATGAGGGAGGTTTGTTATGTATAACGAAACATATGATGACTACATAAGAAGTATTTTAGGATATCCAGTAAGAAACCAATTTGACCAGTTTAATCAAGGACAACAAGAATATCAGGGTTACCAAGAATATAGAAATCCAACATTTAATACAAATATAAATATATCTGGAAATAATGTTGAATTAGAAAATAGTTACCCTGAAATATACAAAATTGTTTATCCTATGATTACTAAAAAATGTGAAAATGTTAGAGAAAGCAACATCACAAAAGATGATATTGAAAATATGACAGACGAGATTTATTATGCGTTAGAATCAAGAAACGAAACACAGATAAATATCAACCTAAGAAATGACGTAAATGGGTTAAAAAAGGTAAATACTTCAAGTACTTTAGCAAGTAAAAATAATATCTCAACTATAAATAATGTAAGAACAGAATATAAAAAGCCTGAAGTGAAAGTATCAGAAACCACAGGAGAGAAAAGACAATTGAATGGAGGGTTAAGAGATTTAATTCAAATTCTATTAATACGTGAATTATTAAATAGACGTAGACCACCATTTAGACCACCAATGCCAAATCCACCCGGACCAGGGCCTCGTCCACCAATGAGACCACCGTTTGGACCTGGACCAGGAAGACCACCATTTAATAGAGATTTTGATAGTTTTAATGATTTGTATGAACAGTCTTAAAAAAACAATTGACATAATACAATTCTGTTGAATTGGCACTCAACATATTGCGGTGGAATATTTTTAATAGGTTTCCACCGCAAGGTTTTTTAAAATTGGGAAAAAATAGCAAATATGCAAATTAAATTTTGCATATTTTTTTTATTTTCACAAATAATAATAAATGAAAAAATTTAAAACAAAGCAATAAAAAACCAGAATTAAGATTTTGTACGCAGTGCAAACTGCTACAAAATCTAATTTCTGCCATATTTATATTCTACAGAAAGTTATCATACTATGATAACTTTCCTAGAATATAAAAAACTTCAAAAGTAAATAATCTAAATTTTTTCAAACTTATTATTTGAAAGGAGAATTACAAAATGAAAGTAAAAGACTGTATGTGTGACGATGTATGTTGCGTAAAACCAGAAACTAAAATAACTGAGGTTGCAAAATTAATGAGTGAAAACCATATAGGATGTATACCAGTATGTGACAGTAACAATTGTATATGTGGAATACTAACAGATAGAGACATTTTATTAAGAACAGTTGCATGTGATAAAGACTGCTCACAAACAACGGCAAGCGATATAATGTCTACAGATTTATGTACTTGTAATCAAGATGACGATATAACAAACGCAGAAAGCAAAATGGCAAATAATCAAATAAGAAGATTACCAGTGTGCGATGAAGAAAATCATGTAATAGGAATTTTAACTTTAGGAGATTTAGCACAAAACGAAATTCAATTAGGAAGTCAACAAGTTTGCAATACCATAAGCGATATTTGTAGTTGCAATTCAAGTAAAAATAATTCTTAAAAATTATATTATTATTAAAAAAGTCCGAGCGCAGGACTTTTTTAGTGAATATAAACCACAAATTCACATATAATAATTACATAGGAGAAGAAAAAAATGATAATTGACATGTCATATTGGACAAGAGTTCTTAAGAAATTTTTATATGTTATACTAATATTAGTTGGTTTATTTTTTGCATTCAAACTAGCAATATTTTACACACCATTTTTAATAGCATTTATAATATCATTAATGGTAGAACCAGCAATAAGATTTATAATGAAAAAAATGAAATTTACAAGAAAAACAAGTTCAATAATAATATTTATAATTGTATCTGCAATAATAATAGGAGCAGTAGCGTGGGGGATAGTAGCACTTATTTCAGAGGCATCAAACTTATTGCAAGATTTAAATGGATATGTAGAAAAAGCATACATATTATTTCAAAATTTTACAAGTAAGTTTGATTTTAATAAAATTCATTTACCAACCGAATTAACATCAATAATCCAAAACTCAACAGGTGATGTACTAACTTCAGCTTCAGGGTGGGTTAGAAATTTTTTGACAGGCTTATTAAATATTATTACATCTATGCCATCTATTATAATATATTTTGTGGTAACAATTATGGCTTTATATTTAATATGTGTTGATAAAGTATATATTTTAGACCAAATAGAGCACCATTTTCCACAAAGATGGGTTTTTAAAGTTGGGACACACATAAAAGATTTAACAAAAACATTAGGTGGATATTTAAAAGCAGAAGCAACACTTATTTTAGTGTCTTTTATAATTTCTTTAATAGGATTATCTATATTAAAATTTGCAAATTTCAACATAGAATTCCCGTTATTAATGGCTTTATTTATAGGTTTTGTTGATGCATTACCAATTTTAGGTTCTGGAACAGTTATGATTCCCTGGGCTATTATTTCTGGTTTAAATGGAGATTTAAAATTAGGTATAGCAATTATTATTTTGTTAATTATAATGTCAACAGTAAGACAATTTTTAGAACCTAAGTTAGTTAGTAAGCATATTGGTACGCATCCGATTTTTACACTAATTGCTATGTATACAGGTTTTAAGTTTATTGGCATTTTAGGTATGCTTGTTGGTCCTATTATTTTGATTATAATAAAAAATGTTTTTGCAACTTTGATAGATGAGGGAGTCGTAAAAAGTATTTTTGATAGAAATTAAAAAATCGGGATTGAAGATTTGACTTCAAATTCCGATTTTTATTATACTATAATTATTCCCATTCAATTGTTGCAGGTGGTTTAGAAGTTATATCATACACAACACGGTTTACATGGTCAACTTCGTTTACAATTCTTGATGAAACTTTTTCTAAAACTTCATAAGGAATTCTGCTCCAAACACCTGTCATAAAATCTGTTGTTTCAACTGCTCTTAATGCAACAGTATAGTCATAAGTTCTTTCGTCACCCATAACACCAACTGATTTTAAATTTGTTAATACTGCAAAATATTGATTAATATTTTTGTGTAATCCTGCATTTGCAATTTCTTCTCTGAAGATATAATCTGCATCTTTTAAGATATTTAATTTATCTTCAGTAATATCTCCAATAACTCTTATTGCAAGACCTGGACCGGGGAATGGTTGTCTAAATACTAAGTTTTCTGGCATTCCTAATTCTAATCCTGTTTTTCTAACTTCATCTTTAAATAAATCTCTTAAAGGTTCAATTATTTCTTTGAAGTCAACATAGTCAGGTAAACCACCAACATTATGATGACTTTTTATAACAGAACTTTTTCCAAGACCACTTTCGATAACGTCAGGATAAATAGTTCCTTGTACTAAGAAATCAACAGTACCAATTTTTTTTGCTTCTTCTTCAAAAACTCTTATAAATTCTTCACCAATAATTTTTCTCTTTGTTTCTGGGTCACTAACACCTGCAAGTTTTGCTAAAAATCTATCTTTAGCATTAACTCTAATAAAGTTAATATCTTGATTTTTGAAAACTTCCTCAACTTCGTCACCTTCGTTTTTACGAAGCAAACCATGGTCAACAAAAATACAAGTTAAGTTTTTACCAATAGCTCTTGAAAGTAAAACTGCAGCAACAGATGAATCAACACCTCCAGATAGGGCACATAATGCTTTTTTATCACCAATTTTTTCTTTTAATTTTGCAATACTTTCTTCAACAAAAGAAGATATAATCCAGTCTCCTGAACATTTACAAATATTAAATAAGAAGTTTTTAATTACTTGTGTTCCATTTATAGAACTATTAACTTCTGGATGGAATTGGATACCGTATAAATTTTTTTCTTTGTTTTCCATTGCGGCATTTGGACAAGATGAAGTATGTCCAATGTTTTTAAATCCTTCTGGAACTTTTTCAACAAAATCTGTATGGCTCATTAAGAAACCATTTGTATTTTCAAAGCCTTCAAAAAGTAGGGAAGAATTGTCAATAGATACATCTGTTGTACCATATTCTCTTTTATCTGCTCTTGCAACATTACCACCTAATGTATATGTCATAAGTTGCATTCCATAGCATATTCCAAGTACAGGAATTCCAAGTTCAAAAATTCCTTCTGCACATCTTGGAGAATCTTCTCCATATACACTTGCAGGTCCTCCTGTAAAAATGATTCCTTTTGGATTTTTTTCTTTGATTTTTTCAATAGAAATGTCAAAAGGGACAACTTCTGAATAAACATTACATTCTCTTACACGTCTTGCTATTAATTGATTATATTGTCCACCGAAGTCTAAAATTAAAATTAATTCATTGTTTTTCACGATATATCCTCCTAAACAAATATTTTGTAATATTTTATCATATTTTGTAAAAAAAGTAAAGGAAAAGCAGAAGATTAATCTTCTGCTTTTCCAATAGCAAGGAACATTGGCTTTATTCCTATTTTTGCATATTCAGAAATCATGTTGTCAATATCAACATCTTGAATCTCTGTATATACAGAAGGACGTTCTGTCCATGTTCCATTGCTTTCGCGCCGGGCAAAATGATAGTCATAATATTCTGGTCTTCCTTCATAGTCGAATTTTATGGCAATAAATCCAAAAAATACAACTAACCATTCACCATCAAGTAAATCATCTACGCTATTTACTTTCCGGCAAGTCCGGTGATAGGTATCTTGACATTTTGTTGAAATTTCAACAAATGGATCTAAAGAATACCATAACTTTAATTCAGAATTTAAGAGATCATATCCCTCGATGTCTAATGCATATGTCATGCAATTAATAAATTTCTTCATGTCAATTCCTCTCTTTCAACAGTTAATTACATATATTATAACATAATTTAAAAAATTTTTCAAAATTATTGCAAAAGAAAACTTAAATTGTTATAATTTTTATATTAAGAAATAAGGAGGAAACAAAAATGGCAAAAATTGTTGAAGGAATATCAAGAACATTTAACGAATTCTTATTATTACCAAACTTAACAACAGAAGAATGTATACCAAACAACGTATCATTAAAAACACCACTAGTAAAATTCAAAAAAGGAGAAGAACCAAAATACTCTGCAAACATACCAATGGTATCTGCAATAATGCAATCAGTATCAGGAGAAGAAATGGGAATAGCACTAGCAAGAGAAGGAGGAGTAGCCTTCATTTATGGTGCACAATCAATAGAAAGTCAAGCTAACATGGTTAGACATGTAAAAAAACACAAAGCAGGATTTGTAGTAAGTGACTCTAATGTAAAAAGTGGAACACCACTAAGAGATGTTATAGAACTTACAAAAGAAACAGGTCATTCAACAGTAATGATAACAGAAGACGGAACAGAAAACGGAAAATTTTTAGGATTAGTTACAGATAAAGACTATAGAATATCAAGAGATGATTTAGACGCTCCAATTGATAATTATATGACACCAAAAGAAAAAGTTATTTGGGCAGAAGAAGGAATAACTCTAGTAGAAGCAAATGATATAATTTGGGAAAAGAAAAAAGAATGTTTACCAATATTAACAAAAGAAGGTAATCTAAAATATTTAGTATTTAGAAAAGACTATGAAGAAAGAAAAAATAACCCAAACTCATTATTAGACGAAAATAAAAGATATATTGTAGGAGCAGGAATAAACACAAGAGACTATGAAGAAAGAATACCTGCATTAGTAGAAGCCGGAGCAGATTTATTATGTATGGACTCTTCAGATGGATATTCAGTATGGCAAAAAAATACTATAGATTATGTAAGAAAAACATATGGAGATAGTGTAAAAATAGGAGCAGGAAATGTTGTAGATGCAGAAGGATTTAAATATCTAGCAGAAGCTGGAGCAGATTTTATAAAAGTCGGTGTAGGTGGAGGATCTATCTGTATAACACGTGAAACAAAAGGAATTGGTAGAGGACAAGCAAGTGCATTAATCGACGTAGTAAAAGCACGTGACGAATATTACGAAGAAACAGGAATTTATATTCCAATATGTTCAGACGGAGGAATTGTACATGACCATCATATAACAATAGCATTATCATTAGGAGCAGACTTTGTTATGATGGGAAGATATTTTGCAAGATTTGACGAAAGCCCTACAAGAGTATTAAAAATAGGAAATAACTATGTAAAAGAATACTGGGGAGAAGGATCTAACCGTGCTAGAAACTGGCAAAGATATGACATGGGAGGAGAAAAAAACAAATTATCTTTTGAAGAAGGTGTTGATTCTTACATTCCTTATGCAGGACCATTAAAAGACAATTTAAATGTAACAGTAACAAAAATAAAATCAACAATGTGCAACTGTGGAGCAATAACAATTAAAGAATTACACGAAAAAGCAAGATTAACTTTAGTTTCTAATGTAAGTATTGCAGAAGGTAGTGCACATGATGTTATGCTAAAAGAAGTAGATAAAAATTATAATAATTAATAACAAAAATGTCCTTTTAACAAAGGGCATTTTTATAATATCCCAGCCGTAGGAATATAACTATCATCAGGAGGATAAACATACTCATCAGAAGAAGGTTTGTCAACACTTTTTATATCAGTAACTTTAACAATAGGCATATCACCATGATAATCACCTTTCACAATAGTACCAGTAACTTTAACCCACGAATTATCAGTAAAATTCTTAGCATTATCGCACTCACACAAAAAGCCAACAACAACAGACTGGGAATTAGAACTAACAATCATGTCACGAGCCAGAACAAATTGATTATCTTGCAAATCTAAAACCCTATAAACATAGCCTGTAAAGCAAATCTTTTTACCAACATAAGAATCAATATTTTCATGAACAGTCTTTAAAATATTTGTATAATTTCTTGGTTGAATTTCGGAAACACCATTTTGAGGAAAGCAACTTTGGGATTTAGAAGCATTATTAGCACCACCAAAAACTCTACACATAACAATTCCCAAAATAACAACTAAAAACGCAATTATCCCCATAAAAAAATATTTAAAAATTTTACTCCCATTAACTTTAACATTAAAAATAAACATACAAAAACCCCTTTTCAATTCTCAATTTACAATCTATTTAATACATAAATAACAAAATTCTTATTGTACATACTAAAATGTATTTAATAGCAAAAAAAATATGCTTATTTTTTTATTAAAAATACTTGCTAAAAACCAATTTTAGTGATATAGTAACAAAGTACAAAAGGGAAAGTTAGTAACAAAAAATTTTCCACAATATCAAAAATAAACTTAGGAGGAATGTACCAAATGAAATTTTTCAAAACATACAGCGAAAAAGAAGTAAAAAGGGTAATGCCAATAGTAAAGAAAATTAATGAATTAGAACCAGAAATGGAAAAATTAACAGACCACGAATTAAGAGGAAAAACAGAATATTTCAAAAAGCAATTAGCAGATGGAAAAACATTAGATGATATATTACCAGAAGCATTTGCAGTTGTAAGAGAAGCCTCAAAAAGAGCATTAGGAATGAGACACTTTGATGTTCAATTAATAGGTGGAATTATATTACACCAAGGAAGAATTGCCGAAATGAAAACTGGTGAAGGAAAAACATTAGTTGCAACATTACCAGTATACTTAAATGCACTAGAAGGAAAAGGAGTTCATGTAATTACAGTAAACGACTACCTAGCAAAAAGAGATAGTGAATGGATGGGAAAATTATATAAATTTTTAGGACTTTCAGTAGGACTAGTAATTGCAGGAATGGACCCACAAGCAAAACAAAAAGCATATGCAGCAGATATCACATATGGTACAAACAACGAATTTGGATTTGATTATTTAAGAGATAATATGGTAATCTATCAAAATCAATTGGTACAAAGAGGATTACATTATGCAATTGTCGATGAAATTGATAGTATTTTAATAGATGAAGCAAGAACACCACTTATCATATCTGGTAGAGCAAACGAATCTTCAGATTTATATAAAAGAGCAGATAACTTCGTAAAAAAATTAGAAGCAAAAGTTATTGTAGAAGAAGATGTAAAAGATTTTGAACAAGCAGAAGACAACGAAAAATATGATTACATTGTAGACCTAAAAGCAAAATCTGCATCATTAACACAAAAAGGTATTAAAAAAGCAGAAGAATTCTTTAACCTAGAAAACTTCAACGACCTAGAAAATTCAACAATAGTACACCATGTAAACCAAGCACTAAGAGCAAATGGTGTAATGAAAAAAGATATAGATTACATCGTAAAAGATGGAGAAGTTCTAATTGTAGATGAATTTACAGGACGTATCATGTATGGAAGAAGATACAACAATGGATTACATCAAGCAATTGAAGCAAAAGAAAAAGTCAAAATTGCAGACGAATCAAAAACACTTGCAACAATAACATTCCAAAACTTCTTTAGAATGTATGATAAATTATCTGGTATGACTGGTACAGCCATGACAGAAGAGGCAGAATTTGAAGAAATATATAACTTAGACGTTGTTGAAATACCAACAAATAAACCTATGGTTAGAAAAGACGAAAATGATGTTATATACAAAAATGAAAGAGCAAAATTTAAAGCTGTTGTTGAAAGTGTTAAAGAAAGCCATGAAAAAGGACAACCAGTTCTAATTGGTACAGTATCAATTGAAAAATCAGAAAAATTAAGCAAATTACTTGATAAAGAAAGAATACCACATGAAGTATTAAACGCAAAATCACATGAAAAAGAAGCTATGATAGTTGCCCAAGCAGGTAAATTTGGTGCAGTTACAATTGCTACAAACATGGCAGGACGTGGTACTGACATTATGCTAGGTGGAAATAGCGAATACTTAGCAAAAGAAGAAATGAGAAAAAATAAAGTACCAGAAAACTTAATAGAAGAAGCAAACACATATTATGAAACAGACGACCAAGACATATTAAGAGCAAGAGAACAATTCAATAAATTAGTTGAAAAATATGACGAAAAAATAAAAGAAGAAAAACAAAAAGTTATAGATGCAGGAGGTCTAAAAATAATTGGTACAGAAAGACACGAATCAAGAAGAATTGACAACCAATTAAGAGGACGTTCTGGACGTCAAGGCGATGTCGGAGAATCAAGATTCTTTATCGGACTAGATGATGACTTAATGAAAATCTTTGGCGGAGACGCAATAACAAAAGTTTACAATACATTAGGTGCAGACGAAGACATGCCAATTACTGCAAAATTAATATCAAAAACAGTTGCAAATGCTCAAAAGAAAGTTGAAGGTAGAAACTTCAGTATCCGTAAAAATGTATTAAAATATGATGATGTTATGAACGCACAAAGAGAAATTATTTACAAACAAAGAAGAGAAGTTCTTGACGGAGAAGATATCCATAGCAACATATTAAATATGATAAATTCAATAGCAGAAGAAACAGTTGCAATGTTTGTTGAAGGTGAAGACGGAAAATCAATTAATGTAGAAGCTTTAAATACAGAAATAACAAACGAATTTGGTTTAGAAATGTATGACTTCATTAAAGAACATGAAAATGATTCAAATGCAATTATAGAAGAATTAGAAAAACAAGCATTAAACAAATATCAAGCAAAAGAAGAAGAAATTACTTCTGAAAAAATGAGAGAACTTGAAAGAGTTGTAATGCTTAAAGTTGTTGACGAAAAATGGATGAACCATATTGATAATATGGACGAATTAAAAAATGGTATCGGATTAAGAGCTTACGGACAACAAGATCCAGTTGTTAAATACAGAATGGAAGGTATGGATATGTTTGAAGAAATGATTGCAAACATAAAAGTAGATGTTGTTAAAATTCTTATGAATATCAGAAGACAAAATGGTGAAGTTAAAAGACAAGAAGCAGTAAAAATTACAGGTGCAGCATTAGAAGCTATCAATAGTGTTGATGGTGGTAAAAAAATAAATACTCCTGAATATAGTCAGACAGTTGTAAATGAAGGACCAAAAGTTGGTAGAAATGACCCATGTCCATGTGGAAGCGGCAAAAAGTATAAAAACTGTTGTGGAAAGTAACATAAAATAAGTGAAGGATTTAAATTTTAAAAAAGAGAAATAGGTTTGAGTTTTATAACTTGTCTACGAAATATTAAAAAAATAAGTGAAAAAGGATGGGGAAAACATTTTAAATGTAGACATCCTTTTTTTGATAATTAATATAAAATATATTTAGGAGTTGATAATATGCTAAGTCCAAAATTAGAAACAGAAAGATTAATATTAAGAAGATATGAAGAAACCGATATAGATATGCAATATGAAGTATTAACAGATAACAGATTAGCAGAATATATAAAGTTTCCTAACTTAACAAAAGAAGAAGAACTAGAATGCATTAAAGATTGGATTAAAAATGCAGATGATTCAAAATATGAAAAATGGGTAATTACTTTAAAAAGTGATAATACTCCTATTGGGAATATATCTGTAAATGGAATTGAAAAAAGACATAACTATTGTAACGTTGGTTATGTAATATTGTATGCTTATTGGGGAAAAGGTTATGCATCAGAAGCATTAAAGGTTGTATCGGATTATTTGTTAGAAAGTGGATATTATTTAGTTGAGTGTTCTTGCAATGAATTAAATAAACAATCATCTAGAGTAATGGAAAAAGCTGGTTTTAAAAAAGATGGTTATATTGCTAATAGAAGACTTAATAAAGATGGAACATATTCTGGAGTAGAATATTATAGTAAGACAAAATAGTAAAAATATATTTGCTGAATGTTCTATTGATTATGATAAAAATAGTGATACTGCAATAACTTTTTATAAAACTATTCAAAATAAATTTCATTATGCAATTATTGGAAACACTGCTGCTGAAATAGTTTATAAAAGAGTGGATTTTAAAAAAGAAAATATGGGACTTACTACCTGAGAAAATTCACCTGATGGGAAGATTTTAAAATCTGATGTAATTATTTCCAAGAACTATTTAAATGAACAAGAAATTAAAAATTTAAATAATTTAGTAAACTTATTTTTGGATATCGCTGAAAATAATGTAGAAAGAAGTATAACAATGTATATGGAAGATTGGAAAAATGAAGTAGATAATGCCCTAAAAGTTTTCCATTATGAAGTTTTATAAGGAAAAGGGAAAATCTCACATAAACAAGCAGTAGAAAGAGCGGAAAATGAATATGAAAAATATAAAGCTATACAGGATAAGAATTATGTGTCAGATTTTGATAGACTATTAAGTGAAACAAAGCAAATTGAAAATAAATAAATTGCACATTTGATAAAAAAATTGATCTAATCATATTAGATGAACGGATGTGGACAATGTCCACAATATGTCCACGTTGGAAAAATACTTATAGTACAGGTAATATCATAAATACAAATAATATAGATGTTACCTAGTCTGACAAATAAGGAAATACGAATAATACTATAAGTATAGATAGTATTAATAATATGGGAGAATCAACTACATGTGGTTCAGGGAAGAAATACAAAAATTGTTGTGGAAAGTAGCTTAAAATAAGGGAAAAGTTGAATTTAAGAAAGATAACAAATTTGTTGTTTGTCACCCATCAAATAAAAATGTGGACAAAATCCATTGAAATTAAAAGATGTCAGCAAAAAGTAATTTGTTGACATCTTTTTTGGATTTATGAAAACCCCGCGTAAAACACGGGGTTTTCATAAATCCAAAAACATCATGGCAGAAATGCTCCTACCATGATGTCCGTACTTCAGAACAAATATTACTCTTCCTCGGTACTCCAGTCGAATTCTCCTGTAACTTTTTCATTGAACAGGTCGAAAGGCCAGTTATGCAGATATTCCTTTGATACTTCTCCAGATTCTCTGTCATAAACATAGCGCTGTTTCAACAGCTTGTCGTCCAAATCATAAGCCTCGAGGACGACTTTTTTTGCAGATGCAATCAGTTCAGCAGAGATACCATCATTGTCAGAATTGTCGAACATTCCTAACCAACAAGAACATTCTCTAACTTCTGTTGCAAGCTTTGGATTCGGCATAAGGTAAGCAGTGTATTCATGCCAACCCTGGGAATAAATCTTCTTAAGTCTGCTATGTTTTCTCGGATCGAGATGTCCTGCAGACAAACCAGAAAGATATTCAATTCCCGTTTCAGGAGCAGTACACAGTACCTTTGCGACATTGCAGCAACCACTAGGCCAAATCAGATTCGTGTTCCCATCTTGGTACATAACAGAAAATTCTGAATCATCATCTGCAACCAGAGTGATTTTCTTGAATTCTCCTCCGAAACTCATACCGCCTGAATACCAAAGTTTATCACCAATACGATTGGCAATGCACTTTGGATCATGTGCCTGACGATAAGCCTCTGCCGCTGCTTCAGCTTCTTTTCTTGCAACATCTTCTGCACGAGCTTTACCAGCATCATCTAAAGGCAACATATCAAGATATTTGCTAATATCAGAACGCTTGATGATAAAGTAGTGTGCTCCAGACATAGAATAGTCAGGAATTACAATTTCATCGCGATAGTGAATCGGATAATCTCCTCCGGGAATATTGACCGGCTCCAATCCTGCCTCATGCAGTGCTCTCCGAAGGCGAGGCCAAAACTTAACATTGTTTCCAAGCTTTTTGCCCGAAATAACTTCTCTAGCTTGCCGAAGATGGAAAAAACCACCTTTGCAATACTCTCCAACGACATAAGCATCGCAGTTGAACTGATACTTCCCATTGTCTAACCGAGTTACAAGGACCTCAGCTGTTTCGCCAAGGATGTGCTTAATCGTTACCTGTGTGTTCTTTTTTATAGTCTTCATCATATTGAAGTCCTCCTTATAAAATAGTATTTTATTTGCCCAATGAAGTAACATTAAACTTAATCAAAGTTGTTAATAAACAAAATTTAATCAATGATAAGCTTAATTTTACAACACTTTGCATACTTTAATTATACCAGATTTTATGTAAAATTTCAACAATATCATTCATTTATTTTTTTAATATAACCTATAAGAATTACTTATGACAAATTCTTTACAAATTGTTGCACAAAATTTAATAAAACGATATAATAATATTGAATTATTGTAGATTAAAATAAGTTTCAAAGAAATGAGGGAATAAACATGGCTAATAATAAACCTTTAAAGGGCTTTCAAGGAATATTTTTAGAAAAAGAGATAGAACAGCAGTTGATAGCTTTACAAAAAAATAGATAATAATGAAATGAAAAAGGTAATGAAATTTGATTCTGAAAATTTTAAATATATAAAATTATATATAAAAATGCAGTCGAATGACTGCATTTTTTGTTACAATTTTAATATCCTAAATTTTTTTAATTTCCAAACAATAACCTTAAACTTAATTTCCAAATTTCCATACCGTGCGAAACATTTAGACGTGGAATTTTATAATTATCATCTTTTCTTGAAGCCTTTCTATAATCTTTTCTAGTAGGCCCATAAGCAAAAGCAAGTAATCCATCACTAGATTCCCAACTATTTATTAAATCCTCATTATATTGTCCAAATGGATAAGCAAGAAATTTTGTATTAGCAATATTATTATTAAATACAGAAAAATCTTTTTCCATTTGTTCTTTTGAAACTTCATTTATTGAATTATGATAATGTAATCCATATGTATGAGAGCAAAAATCAATATTAGGATACTCCTCTTTAGACTTTTCAACTAACTCTAAAGGCATATATGTTTTTATATTTCCATTCCAGTCTGTTTGAGTGGCATTTTGAACATATTCACCAATTAAAAATACAGTAGCATTCATATTGTATTTTTTTAATAGGGGAAAGGCATAATGATAATTAGATAAAAATCCATCATCAAAAGTAATTAAAACACTTTTTTGAGGTAAATTAAGCATACCTTGTTTCCACTCATAAAACTCTTCCATAGTCAATGTTTTATAATTATGTTTTTTAAAATATTTTAATTGTTCTTCAAAATTTTTAACATCAATTGTCCAATCCTTTTCACTTTCAAAATTTGTTTTTTCTTCTGCGGTCGCTAAATTGTGATAACATAGTACTGGTATTTTATTTTTGTTTATTATATATATATAACAACTTATTAATATAAATAAAGTACATATTGCAATTAATACTATAATAATGTTTCTTTTCATTTTTTTACCTCCTACAGGTATTATTCTATCAATTATTATTAATTTTGTCAAAAGTTGCATTTTACTGTAAAAATAATTGTAAACCAACGAAAACAGGGTAAAATAGAATGATTGACAAATTATGTAAAATATGCTAAGATATGTAACATAAAAATGCAATATGGAATAAAAAATAAGGAGAGTGTAAAAATGTTAGAACTTGAAGAAAATATTAGATTACTAGAAGAATTAAAATCAAAATTGCAGAATTTAGGTGAGTCTCTTTGACATTGCCAAATTAGAAGAAGAACTTAGCAAACTAGAAGAGAAAACGGCAAACCCAGATTTTTGGGCAACAAATAATGAAGAAACAAAAAAGGTATTATCAGAAATAAAAAAAATAAAAAGCAAAGTCATAAAATATAGAGAACTTGAAAAAGAAATAAACGATTCATTAGAACTATCCGAATTAGTAAAAGAAAGTTTTGAAGAAGAACTTTTAAAAGACATAATAAAGAGTACAAAAAAGGAGCAAAAGGAATTAGAAAGGTTAGAACTAGAAACACTTTTATCAGGCAAATATGATGCAAATAATGCTATTGTCACAATACATCCAGGTGCAGGTGGAACGGAATCACAAGACTGGGCAGAAATGTTATATAGAATGTACACAAGATGGGCCACAAAAAATGAATATGAAGTAAAAGAATTAGACTATCTTGAAGGAGAAGAGGCAGGAATAAAAAGCGTTACATTTGAAATAATAGGTCAAAATGCGTACGGATACATGAAAAGCGAAAAAGGTGTACATAGATTAGTTAGAATTTCACCATTTGATAGTGGTGGAAGAAGACATACATCATTTGCATCAGTTGAAGTTTTACCAGAAATAACAGAAGATATAGAAATAAATATTAATCCAGATGACTTAAGAATAGATACATACCGCGCATCTGGAGCAGGTGGTCAGCACATAAATAAAACATCATCCGCAGTAAGAATTACGCATATTCCAACAAATACAGTAGTTGCCTGTCAATCAGAACGTTCGCAAATTCAAAATAGAGAAACTGCTATGAGAATGTTAAAATCCAAATTATTTGATTTAAAAGAGCAAGAACACAAAGAAAAAATTGAAGATTTAAAAGGTGAACAAAGAGACATTGCATGGGGAAGCCAAATTCGTTCTTATGTTTTCTGTCCTTACACAATGGTCAAAGACCACAGAACAAATTATGAAGTTGGTAATGTTCAGGCAGTTATGGACGGAGATTTAGATGGTTTTATGGAAAGCTATTTAAAACAAAATTTATAAATTTTAAAGTGAACAAAAAATATGTAAATCAGTTTACTTAACAATAAGTTTAAATAAAAGAATTATGGAAACATAGTTCTTTTTTTGCATAATATATAAAGAGCCATATTTTTACTAAAATAAGGCTTTATATATTATTTAAAAGAGGTGGTCCATATGGACACAATAGTAATGAAATTTGGAGGAAGTTCAGTAGCAAACAATGATAAGTTAAAAATTGTAGCTCAAAAAATTATAGATATGTATAATAAAGAAAATAACATAGTCGTAATACTATCAGCTCAAGGAAAAACAACAGATAAATTAATAAACGAAGCTTCACAAATAATAGAAGAAAATACAGAATATGATAAAAACACAAAGAATTCTGACATTGAGAAATGCTCATCAAGTACTAAAAAAAACGCATCAACAAATCTTGAAATTTTTCGAGAAATGGATATGTTGCTCAGTTCAGGAGAGCAAATATCAATTTCTAAATTAAGTATATTATTAAATAAAATGGGATATAAATCAATATCACTTACAGGTTGGCAGGCAGGAATACTTACAGACAATACAAATCAAAATGCAATTATAAAAAACATAGATACAACAAGAATTTTACAAGAACTTGGAAAAAGAAAAATTGTTATAATAGCAGGATTCCAAGGTTATAACGAAAATCTTGATATTACTACATTGGGGAGAGGAGGCTCAGATACATCTGCTATTGCAATTGCTGCAGCACTAAAGGCAAAAGAATGTTATATTTTTTCTGATGTAGATGGAGTATACACAGCAGACCCTAATAAAATTCCAAAAGCAAAAAAAATCCCTGCACTATCATATAATGAAATGATGGAAATTTCCAGTGAAGGAGCTAAAGTACTTCACAATAGATGTGCTGAAATAGGTGATAAGTTTAAAATTCCTATTATAACAAAATCAACTTTTAATAATAAAGCAGGTACTATTATTACTGATATTATTGAAGAAAATACTATTAAAAGTATTGTTAAAAAGGATATTTCGAGAATTTCTATCGTTGGTAATGGAGTTATAAGAAATTATGATTTTATTAAAAATTTATTAGATATTATTCAAAAGAATAAACTAGAAATGCTTGAGTTTAATGTTTCTGAATCTAAGATTTCAGTTGATTTTAAGGGGATAGTAGATGATAAAATTTTAAAAGAAATTCATGACAAAATTTTTTAGTAATATAGCAAAAAGGTAAAGCAAAAAGCCTTAACTTTTTTAGATTTTTTATAAAACCGATTCAAAGTGTGTTTCAAAGATATCTGTTATACCACAAGATTCAATTCTAACTCCAAACTGTGGTTCTGCAACCGTTATCTGATCTTCTGGTAAATCCAGATGATCTAATAGATATTCTCTAAATGAACGCTGTACATCTGGTTCGCCATGATTTATTGAAACAGATGCTATATTAGGAAAATACAGTAAAAATCTCAATAAAACATTACGAGGTGCATGTGACGACATTTCTGAAGTTTGCTTTACCATGCATTTCTTTACTACTTCCTCGCCTTGATACATTAGGGATTCTCCATCACCAGTATTAAGTAACTTATACATAGTTGACTCTGGAGAACAATATCCTAGAGAATGAATTAGAACATCATCTCTTGAAATACAATATTTAATGTATGAGGTAATTGGGCCATATGACGCCATTCCACCAGGAGCTAAAATAATTTTAGGTCCACTTTCTTTAAGAATTTGTTTCCTAAACATATTCTTATTTTTCGTTCTTGGAATAAACATGCATCCCTTTGGCATAAAATTTTTCATAATTTTTTTAATGCCAAGATCACCATATCTATACATCATATTATACTCTTGAGAGCTCTTTCCATCTACTACAATTGCAGTATCTTCCGGTATAAATCCTTTATCCTTCCACATTTTTATATTGTACAAAGCTTCTTGATGTCTGCCCTGTGCAAATGTAGGATAGATAACAGTCATTCCATTATTGAGAGCTTCTACAGTGTTATTTTTCAAACACTTTTTAAACATAGGATCTGTTGAATCCACGCCTCCATAAGTTGATTCACAAACTATATTTGAGATATTAAGTTCACGTACTTCTTTTGGCGGTGTTTCCACATTGAAGAAAACATTTTTGTCTTTGTAATCTCCTGTATGAAGTATTGTTATTGGTTCACGTCCAGGATAAGTTATAACAATAAAAACAACAGCTGCACCAACAAGGTGTCCATTAGAATAAAATACAATTCTAATATTCTTATGTGGCTTAACCTGTTTCTTATAGCTTGTTCCAATTATCAAATCTAGTGCCCGTTCCATATCATCTTCTGAAGCAATAGGTCTACCCAAATCCTTATCTCGAATTGTCACTGTATCATTTAAAGCTATTCCCATAAGATCATCTGTTGAATAGCTAGTAAACACAGGACAATTTAGACCTTGATGTGCCAGAACAGGTAGCATACCGATATGATCCATATGAGCATGAGTTAAAATGCCAAAAGAAATCTTTTCAGTATTAAATGGGACAAAAGCATTGTAAAATCCAATATTGTCTTCTCCTTGTTTGATTCCTGCATCAACAAAAAAACGAACATTTTCACCATTAGGTAAGTGAACAGAGTACAAAGTAAAGGATCCTGTCACTTTATTATGCCTCATATACCGATTCGCATAAAAGTCATTTTTGTCTTTTACAATCATAAAAAATCCTCCTAAAATTTTTTAAAAAGCCTATATAGATATAAGCATATTAATAAGTTACAATAATATTATATACCATTGTTTTACATAATTCAATATATTAAAGAAAAGTTTTTTATTAAAAAGAAAAGTCATTTTAGAATACAAGTTCTAAAAAAGACAACCCATGAATATATATAAATATCAGGGAAATAAAAAGATTTTTGAAAGGAATGTGATTACGATGACAATAGATGAAAGAAAAACAATAAACACTGGAGTAATACAAAACCTAATATTAGAAAATAGGGGAAAGCTAAGCATATCAGGCGTAAATGATGTATTAAGCTTTGATGATCAAGTAGTAATGGTAGAAACAGAACTTGGCCTATTAACAGTAAAAGGTGAAAACTTAAGAATAAATAAACTAAGCATTGACACATCTGAAGTAATAATAGAAGGAGATATCTCATACTTGGCATATAGTGATAAAGAACTTGAAAAAAACAAAGGAAGCATCTTAAATAAGATATTTAAATAATTTAAAGGACTGATGAAAATGGTGGCAAATCAAGCAAATCTATTTTTAATATTTACAATAAATGGCATATTAATAGGATTATTATTTGATATATTTAGAATTTTGAGAAAAAGTTTCAAAACACCAGATATTATAACATACATAGAGGATTTTTTCTTTTGGCTTATAACAGGGCTCATTTTATTATACTCAATATTTACATTTAGTAATGGTGAGGTAAGGTTTTATATGTTTATAGCAATTTTTTTAGGATGCTTAATATATATGATCATATTTAGTAAAGCAGTTATACATATAAACGTAAGTATAATAAAATTTATAATAAAAATATTGAACATAATAATAAAAATTTTTGCAATTCCGTTAAAGGCTTTAATAAACATTCTACAAAAAATTTCATTAAAGCCAATACATTTTATTACAATAAATATCAAAAAAATACACATATACAGAAATAAAAAATTAAAAACACACAATACTTAATAAAAATTAAATTTTTTAATCATTTATGAAGGATTTTATAAAAAAATGTAGAATTATATAGTATATGTATTATTTAGAGGTGAAATTACTTATGAAAAAGAAAAAATTATACAAAAGTTTATTAATATTATTAGTTTTAATATATGCATTAATTACACTAGTAAGTCAGCAAAAAGTTATTAATCAATATTCAACAAATAGCAAGGAACTTGCAAGTAAAATAAGTGAACAAGAAACGCAAAAAGCAGAACTTACAGATAAAAAGAAAAATGTAAATTCTAAAGAGTATATTGAGCAAGTAGCAAGAGAAAAACTTGATATGTATTATCCAAATGAAAAAATTTATGTAGATAAGGGAATGTAAATATCATAAAATCAATATATAAAATAAATTATAAAAAAAATAGATTATCAAATAATTCAAAAAGCACAATTATGTGCTTTTTTTAAAAAACTCTTCCTTTTTCTGGAAAATTATGCTATAATATAAATATGTTATATTTATTTCGAAAAAAATCCCATTAAAAATAATATAAAAATTTAGGAGGAATTATGATAAATTTGGAAGATAAAACTCTTGCAGAGTTAAAGGAATTAGCAAAAGAAAACAATATTAAGAACATATCAAAATTAAAGAAAGAAGAATTAGTACAAGTCTTAGAACAAGTTATAAATAGTGAAACTATTAGTACTACCGAAATAACAAAGAAAAATGAAACAAATATAAAAGAAGACGAAAACAATAATCAAGAAGGATATAAACTTACAAACGAGGGAGACGAAATTGTAGAAGGAATATTAGACATATTACCAGATGGATATGGATTCTTAAGAGGTGAAAACTATCTATCAAGTCCAAAAGATGTTTATATTTCAGTAATTCAAATAAGAAGATTCAAACTAGACAAAGGTGACGTAATTAAGGGAATTGCAAGATGTAAAGAAGGAGAAAAATTTCCTTCATTAATATTTGTTGGTGAAGTTAATGGGGAATCACCAGAAAAAGCAGCAAGAAGAAAAAGATTTGATGAATTAACACCTATATATCCAACTGAAAGAATTAAACTGGAAACAGATAGCAAAGAATACGCTATGAGAATGATAGACCTAATGTCACCAATTGGAAAAGGGCAAAGAGGTATGATAGTTGCTCCACCTAAAGTAGGTAAAACAACATTATTAAAGAAAATTGCAAACAGTATTTCAAAAAATAATCCAGAAGAAAAACTAATTGTATTGCTTATAGACGAAAGACCAGAAGAAGTTACAGACATGAAACGTTCTATTAATGGAGAAGTTATATACTCAACATTTGATGAATTACCAGAACATCACGTAAAAGTAGCAGAAATGGTACTTGAAAGAGCGAAAAGATTAGTTGAGCAAGGACAAGATGTTGTTATATTATTGGACAGTATTACAAGACTTGCAAGAGCCTACAACCTTACAATACCATCTTCAGGAAGAACACTATCAGGTGGTTTAGACCCTGCAGCATTACATAAACCTAAAAAATTCTTTGGTGCTGCTAGAAATATTGAATTTGGTGGAAGCCTTACAATTCTTGCTACCGCATTAGTTGAAACAGGTAGTAGAATGGATGATGTTATATTCGAGGAATTTAAAGGTACAGGTAATATGGAAGTTCACCTTGACAGAAAATTGTCTGAAAAACGTATATTCCCTGCTATCGATATTAATAAATCAGGTACTAGACGTGAAGACTTATTACTTACTCCAAAGGAAAAAGAAACTGTTTTTGCATTGCGTAAGGCTATGAATAGTATGCCAGTTGCAGATGTTACTGAACAAGTAATTTCTATGATGGTTAAAACTGCAAATAATCAAGAATTTTTAAATAATATTGATGATTATATTAGAAGATTTAAATAATAAAATTATAAAAAACAGCTAAAATATAACAAATTTTAGTTGTTTTTTTATAATTTTTTCAATATAATTGAAAGATTGCAAAATTTGTGATAAAATATTAACATAAAAAGTATCAATATTTTATTATTTTATAAAATATTAACTAATAGTTTGATAATTTAAGGAAAGGAGAAATTTTAAATCAAGAAACGTAACAAATTAATTATTGTTTTAGCATTTACGGAGGAAAGATAATATGAGTAAAGAAACAAAATATGAAGTACATTTTGACGAAACAATGCAGAATTTATTTTTAGATATGAACCGTATCCAGAAAGATTTTGGATTAAAACGGATTAATTCAATCATCCTGTTAAAAGCACTTTTAGAAGAAAAAAATAGCATTTTATATGATTTCTTATGTGCGACAACAATCAGTAAAAACCCTTACAAGAACATAATACAAGATTGTGACCAAGAACTCAAAAAGCTGAAAAAGGCAGATTGCCTTGATGGAACGGAAAAGGATTTTCAGATAATTCTTCCAGATAACCAAGATCCAATTACATCAGTTCTTACGGTAGAAGTTTACAACGCTTTAGTAAAAACTATTAGTACTTCAATGACATCAGATCAATTTGATGAGGAAACTGAAAAAGATAATAAAGATGAAGAAAACAATGAAATTTTGATTAACTCAGAAGATCTCTTATCAATCTTCGCTGATGACATGCCAAAAGAACCACTTACAATACTAAAAAATAATGGTGTATACTTGGATGGTCTTTTTGATTATTTCGATCTTTTAGATGAAATATATAATCTTAATGAAGTTGAAGGTTATGAAAATGAAGTTTCTAGCAATTCTGAAAAATTACCAAAAAATCTTTCTGATTTTGTTACTGTTCTCAGCAGCAAATATAAGGGAGTCTCTGAATGCGAAATTCTTGGAAGAGACAAAGAATGTAGAGACACAATGAGAATATTGCAGAAAAGAGGTAAAAAGAATGTAATTCTTGTTGGAGAAGCAGGAGTTGGAAAATCATCAATTGCAGAAAAAATTGCATATGACATTGCAAATGGAAACTGTCCAGACTCTTTAAAAGACAATGTTGTATTTCAGTTAAATGTAAACTCTTCTATAGCCGGAACAACACTTCGAGGAATGGCCGAAGAACGTTTTAAATTTCTTATTGAGTATCTTGAAAAGCATGAAAATGTAATTTTGTTTATTGATGAAATACATATGGCAATTGGAGCTGGTGAGACATCTGCAAAGGGAGAAAACGACATGTCAAATGCATTAAAACCTTTTCTTGCAAGTTCCAAAGCAAAAGTCATTGGAGCAACGACAGAAGAAGAATACAATAAAATCATTGCAACGGATTCCGCTTTTAAACGAAGATTTAAAAAAATTGTAGTAAAAGAGCCAAAATCAAAAGATGTATATCCAATGCTTAAGAACGCCATAAAGGCACATGAAAAATTTCATGGCGTAACAATCAGCAAAGAAATGGTAGAATATGCAATATTAATTTCAGCTTGTTTCAATAATACGACCAAGAACCCTGATAGAACTAATGACCTTATTGATACATCAATGGTAATCGCAAAAGAAAAAGGACTTAAAGAAGTCACCAGAGAATGTATTCTAGAAAACTTTGATATTAACTTTGAAAAATTCAAAAATATGAGTATCGAAGAAAAAAAGGCAACTGCATATCATGAAGCAGGTCATTATCTAGTTTGGAGATTATCTTCAAACATTTTAAAAGGTGAAAAAGGTATTGCAGTATCTATAATGCCGGCAGAAGGTTATTTAGGAGTAACTGTATTTGATGACATGACTGATGAAGTCAACATTAATCCAAATCGTGATTATTTTATCAAGTCTTTTGCAAGTGATTTGGCCGGAAGAATAGCTGAGGAGCTTTTTGTCCTTGATGTTAATTCAGGTGCAAGTGCAGATTTAAAAAATGCTAATAAAAAAGCATATACCATGATTTGCAATTATGCAATGAATAATAAAGATGATTACTTAACATTTATTGAAGATAATAATTATCACATGATAAATGAAAAAACAATTGATTATATCAATCAAGAAAGAGCAAAGCTTTTAAAAGATGCTTCTGAATATGCAAAGGGTATCTTAAATGACAACAGGGAATTACTCGACAAATTGGTCAATGCATTATTGGAAAAAGGCATTTTGGATGAAAATGACCTTAATGAAATTTTCTCAAAATAATTAGATTATCAATATCTGGAAGTACAGCATATAACTGTACTTCCTTTCTTCTTGTATAAATTGTCGAAAATCAAATTATTCAAATTTCTATTTTTATTGACAAAATCTACTAAAAATATGATATACTATAAAAAAATCGCGAAAATTTCAGATGCTATTATGAAAAAATAAAAGGGGAAAAATTCTATGGAAGAAAAAGAAAATTTTAAGAAAAAAACTAAAAAAATAGTATCAAATATCACACAAAAATCAAAAGAGTACAACAAGGCTTAACAAAGACTATGGACAGAAATGGTGATGGAAAAATTGACATTGAGAACATAATAATTATAAGTCTAGGTATACCAGGTATCAGAATTAACAGAGCAGAATTTTTGCAAAAAGAATTACAAAGATATTGTACACAAGAAGAAATAAGCAATGCAATAGAACATAATCCGACATATGAAAAATTTCAAATGAAATAATTGATAAAATAGCTGACCAAGTAATAAAATATGAAAGAAATTGTGTTTCTGGAATTTCTACAGTATTAAGTATGCCTGGCGGATTGGCAATGGCAACAGGACTTGCTAATGGAATAAGTAAAAAAATAATGAGCACAGCTCTTACTAAGGGAACATTATATCCGATAGTAAAAAATATTGCTAAATGGTTTGGTGTAAAAATGACAAAAAAGATGTTAGTTGGTGTCGTACAAAAGACTGTACCAGTTATTGGTGGTGTAGTTGGAGGAGGTATTACATTTGTTACATTTAAGCCTTGTTGTGATAAACTAAAAAAATCACTACAAAATACATCTTTAAGTAATCCAAATTATGTACCATCAAAAGATGATATTATTGTTATTAATGATGTCGACGACGAAGAATGTATTAAAAATTAAAAACAAAAGATAATGTAGGTGAGAATTATATAATATGAAATTTTTTAAAGAATTTGAAAGAATATCCAGAATTTATTTTAAGAGAAATTGTGCTAAATTCTCTTATACACAGAGATTATGGAAACATAACACTTGATGATATACTAGCAGGTCTATCAACTTCAAGAAATCCTTACTTACAATCTATTTTTATGAGAATAAAGAGGGTAGAAGCAATATGAAGTGGATTAAGAAGAGTAAAATCATATTATAATAAAATTGGATTAAATTTCGAGATAGATGTATTACCGTCAGCGTTTGTTGTAAAATTACCTAAAATATCATTGAATAATGTTGCTATACAAAATAATAGTAAAGGTGATATGGGTATAATTATAAAATATATTGAAAAAAATGGCTCTATAACAAGGATTAATGCTCAGGCACTAATTAATAAAGAAAAGACAACTACCTCAACAATATTAAATAAATTAGTTGAAAATGGTGTTTTGGTTAAAATCGGAAACGGGCCAAGTACAAGATATGAAATAAATAAATAATAACTTAAAAGTGAACTTTGCTTTATTAATATGTAGGAATAAAAAATGGCTGACAATAAAAAATAGTAATTTATATGGGAGGTAAAAACATGAGAAAAAAGAGCATAATAATTATGATAATCATACTTTTAATAATAGGTGTATTAATTATATTGACTCATAAGAATAGCAAATATATTATTCCAGATAATTATATAAAAAAAATAGAAAAACATATGTCCTATTTAGATGGTACTGATGAAGATATATATGTTTATAATGATAAAATAATAGTTGAGGAAAATTCATATTTTCCTATTGGTCAATATTCATATACTCATTGTAAAATTATTACGATTTATAAAGGAATTAATGATCCAGAAAAAATAAAAGAAGAAAAAGGAAAAATTGTTTTAAAAGAATTTGAGTAACAACTTACAATTTAGTAATTAGTTAGAAAAATAGTAATTTGTAGCTGAGATTGAATTTTGAAATTTGAAAAAAATATAAATATTTGGATGGGTATATAAAATATGCTCATCTTTTATTATGTCAATCAAATATTGTATAATATAGATAGAGTTCTATATACTGCAAACTATCAAAAAAATTTAAGGAGGTAATTGCCATGAGAGAATTATTTGTAGAAAAAGTAATTAATGCAACAGAAGATTTTTTAGACAATAACCAAAGAATAAAATTAAAAGAAATACTTACAAAAATATGCTTAAATTATCAAATTGAAATGATAGAACAAACAAAAAAGCAAGAAACACAAAAGAATAATACAGATATATTGAATAAATTCATATCATCTAAAGAAATTGAAGGTTGCTCAAATAGAACTTTAAATTACTATAAAGATAATATAACTAAAATGTTAGATACAATAAATCTTTCAATAGATGAAATTACTACTGAAACATTAAGAAACTATTTAGCTGATTATAAAGGCAATTCAAAAGCTGGTATGGTAACAATAGATAATATAAGGAGAATATTATCTAGTTTCTTTGCTTGGTTAGAAAATGAGGATTATATTGTAAAAAGTCCAGTTAGAAGGATTCACAAAGTAAAGACAACTAGAAAAGTGAAAGAAACATTAACAGATGAAAATTTGGAAAAGCTGAGAGATACTTGCTCAAATGTAAAGGATCTAGCAATATTAGAACTATTAATTTCGACTGGTATGAGAGTAGGAGAAATTACGAGATTAAATATATCAGATATGAATTTTCAAGAAAGAAGTTGTATTTTTTAGGTAAAGGTAATAGCGAACGAGAAGTTTATTTTAGTGCAAAGAGTAAAATGTATATAAAGAAATATCTTGAAACAAGAACTGATGATAATGAAGCATTATTTGTATCACTTATAAAACCTTATAACAGATTAGGAATATCAGGGATTGAAATTTTAATTAGAAATTTAGGGAAAGAAGCTAATATAAATAAAGTTCATCCACATAAATTTAGAAGGACGATGGCGACTATGGCTATTGATAAGGGTATGCCAATAGATCAAGTACAAAAATTATTAGGACATATTAAAATAGATACTACAATGGAATATGCAATGGTAAATCAAAGTAATGTTAAAAATTCTCATAGAAAATATTTTACATAAATTCTAAAAATGTTATGTAAAATATTGTTTTTTTAGGTATAATGCTGTATAATATAAATGTGGAATTTATTTCCAAATAAAAATTACATATCAATCAGAAAGGTGTCATACGCTATGAAAGTTTTAAGTATTATTGAACCATGGGCAACTCTTATTAAAGAGGGAAAGAAGGTCATCGAAACAAGAAGTTGGAAAACATCTTACAGAGGTGAACTTTACATCCATGCAAGTAACAAAAAAATTAAAAGGAATGATGCGCACACAAGTGAATTACTTAAACTGATTCCAAATGTACCTATGGGATATGGTAACATTATATGCAAATGCAGATTGGTTGATTGCGTATATATGGATCAGGAATTTTTAGACATGATACAGAAGGACAAACAGGAATTCTTATGCGGAGAATATAGTTTGGGAAGATATGCTTGGATTTTAGAAGATGTTGAGATACTTGAAAAGCCGATTCCTGCCAAAGGGCATTTGAATATCTGGAATTATGAGGTCAGCGAATAGCGGAAAGGAGTATGCAGGATGAAAATTTTTCAGCTGAAGGAATCCGAAAGTATTAAAGAAAGTCTGCGGAGTTTGACAGAGGAGTTTGTTGTTTATAATTTAAGTAAAATTACTGATTTTTAAGAAGATAGGGGAATAAAAGAAAAAATAGTAAAAATTACAAATATTTTTTATTTTTTTATAATCAAAAAATTTATAATTATAAAAATAAATATTAAATGATAAATATAACTTTAATAAAACTAAAATTTAATCATACGAGAATAATAATAATAATTTTTAAAATAAAATCATTGCGAAAGATAATTTAAAAAACATAAAATAATAAAATAGTAAATTATAATTGGATTCACTTTAACATATCAATAAACAATAAAAGAGAGGTAGAAATAGATATGGAAAAGAGCAAAAAAAGGAATATAAAACATTGCACAAAATCAAAGTTTTGTGCAATAAGAGATAGGAGCAAAATAATAGAACTCCTTTTAGAGTCCTACCCACAAGTTCTTGTAACTACTAGCCTTAACGGCTTTACTAGCTATTTATTAGCTATCGTTTGACTAACATTATTACTTTA
>ENA-OPVG01000280-OPVG01000280.1-human-gut-metagenome-genome-assembly--contig:-NODE-280-length-45047-cov-2.925253_pt1 | contig 45047 bp, 14 predicted proteins | sample MGYA00241093_ERZ501975 | MGnify/ENA primary metagenome ERZ501975 (study PRJEB25962, sample SAMEA2042993) | human gut metagenome | biome: human gut; feature: human-associated habitat; material: faeces... | reverse complement strand
TTTATTCATCATTGTACCCGCCTCCGCGCGAGTTACTGAATTATCAGGCTTAAACGTGCCGTCCTCATATCCGCTTACAATATTTTCATCATACAATGCTTTAATATATCCTGTTGCATAATAATCGTTTGGCACATCTGAAAATTCTGTACATATTCCATCTCCGTCAAATGAGCCGTATTTACTCAAAATAACTGCCAATTCTCCACGTGTTATATCTATGTCAGCCTTAAATGGACCGCCATCGTAACCCGAAATATACCCCTTTTCAGTGGCATATCCGACATAATTCGCATACCATTCATCACCCGATACATCGGTAAAATTACTTGAATACATCTTATTTTCGTCAAAATCAGACGAACATCTTGCTATAATTGCCGCCGCCTCAGCACGGGTTATTGTACTATCCGGTCTGAATGTGCCGTCCTCATATCCCGAAATATACGCCTTACTTCCACCGTTTCCTGTTTTAAGTCTTATAATACTGAATGAATCGGCAGGTGCATTATATGTAAAGTTATTGCTTGCGTTTGTGAGTTCGATTTCTTTCGGTACGATTGCATTTTTATTATCAAGACTGTTTTCCAAATTTGTATCGCCCGACATAACAGTTGTCTTTGCGATATTTGACGTTACCGTTTCGCCCGATACATTCATTCCGATATTTACGTCACTGTCCATTGTATTGACAACCTTAACTATAACGTCACCTGTTTCCTCATCATATACACTTGACGAATACACAGGGCCGTATTCCTTAGGCTTTTTATATGAGCATATAAATTCATCATTCAAATATGCTTTGATTTCATCATCAGTCACTTCAACCGTAACGTCATACCATTCATTATCATTTATATGCACGTTACCGACATACGACTGTTCCGCAACGTTACCGGAAGAAGAACTTACACCGTTTACAATGTGCTGTACCTTTGCGGTTGTATTGCCCCAACCGCCTATATTAACTCTGTAATAATTCAATGCATCATCTGCCGCAACTCCTATTTGGAAACCCTCGCCGCCGCTCAATTTGCGTGCTTTAAGCGACAAAGTATATTGTCTGTTATCCGGATACGGAAAATAACATATCGCACCTGTTTCATCAGAGGATTGGACAAGTGTGCCTTCTTTATTCATTGTCCATTCGCCTTTGCCAATCTTCCAACCCCGATCTTCTAAATTATAATCGTCCTCATCATATTCTTCATCTAAGTTATAATCGTCCTCATCATCATATTCTTCAGACTCACTTGGCGTCAATACACCGATAGTATCACCCGAATATAATCTTATATCTTTAAATTCATTATGTGTTCCCCAACTTCCAACTGCAACACCGCCTTTAAGTGCGTCGTCTTTTTCGATACCGTTCAGTTTAACCTCTGTCGGCAAAGAATAATCTCCTTGATTATTTGAGAACAGTGACTGAACGTAATAATTCGGTGTAAGAACGTAATCCGAATTATTAAACCAAATCATATCCGCCGCCGACCACTGTGTATTGCCATACTTCGCAAACATAGGCGCGTAGCTCGCCATACGCACAACGTCCGCATTTCTTTCAAGACCTGTCATAAACGCCGCCTCTGACAGTGCGTTATACCAAGCATTACCCTTTGACGCATATTCACCCAAAAATACCTTTGTATTTGTGTCACGTCTGTAATTATCATATCTGTAAGCGTGCTGTCTGAACCAATCTGCTGTTTCATAATAATGCTCGTCCATACGGTCGGCAAGCTCCTCATGCTCATTCGCCCAATTCCATGCAAGGTCATTTGAACTTCCGCTTGACGCAGTACCTGACGTTGTTACAAGGTTAATATCGGGATATTTTTCGTGTATCTGCTTTGCAAATTCTTCATATCTTTCAAAGTAAATATCGCCGTACTGCTCGTTTCCGATACCTATGTACTTCATATTAAACGGCTCTTTATGTCCCATTTGAATACGCTTTTGCACCCATTCATTACTTTCATCAGTACCGTTTGCAAATTCGATAAGGTCAAGCGCATCGTCAATATACGGCTGTAATTTGTCCATAGGAACAAGGTGTTCTTCGTCCGTTGCACTTCCGCTGCGGACTTGACACGCTATACCGCAATTCAAAATCGGAACAGGCTCCATACCCAAATCCTCGCACATTTGGAAATACTCATAAAAACCAAGTCCGTAAGTCATCATATACGGCTCCGTTGCAGACGGATTCCATATGTTTATCATTTCCTTACGCTCCGACACATCACCGATTGTATCTTTCCAGTTCCAAGCCGTATCCATTGTCTGTCCCTCAACGGCACAACCTCCCGGAAAACGCAAGAATTTAGGGTGCATTGCCTCAAGCTGTTCCATCAAATCCTTACGCAAGCCGTGTCCTTTATATGTATCCTCCGGCATAAGCGATACCATATCTACATCAAGGTCACTGTCGCCTGTATTTGTAACAATAAGTCCGCTGCCGTCACTTTCAAGTTCTTCGTCAGCAGTGAATGTAACAGAATACTTTTTCCAATCGTCTTTTGAATTACATTTTATAACAGCAGCAGCCTCATTAAAAGGTTCAACCTCAAAACTAGCCTTATGTTCATCTATTACAATTCCCAACGACACCGTCAGTTCACCCTCGCCGCGTGCATATACCGAAAAATCATATTTTTCGCCATTTTTAAATTTCATTCCGCTGAAAGATGTACCTTTATCGCAATCCCATTCGGTTCCGTCATAAAAACCGTCATTACAAATCATTTCACCTTTCGGAATTGTAATATATGTAGGATTATTTTCGTTCATCGGTTTATCTGTTTTAACCTGTATATTTTCGGCGGTATAATATTTGCCGTCCTCTCTGTTAGGCTCTTTATATATTGAATACAGTCCCCAATTATATAAATGTCCTTCTTTTTCATCACTCTTTTCAAAAGAACGGTTTTGAACCATTTCCGCATAAAGTCCGCCGTCTGCGGCAGAGTTAATATCCTCGAAGAACAATCCCCACATATCGTCCGAAACATCCTTACTTCTATCCGAAGCGTCAATATTAATCGAATAAGGTTCTTCCTCACTGCCCGTCACATACAATGCATACTCTCTGTCTACACCCCCATATGACTGCACAAGCGTTACTGTTTCGGCGGTTTTATTATGCTTAACCGCACCTGTTTCGGTGTTTATAAGTCCGAGATTATCTGTTTCATTCCACACAATACCGTCTGCCTGCGGCAAAGTTATACTGTCGCCTGTCACAATCTGTTCATCGTTTATCGCATAGGAATCAAGCATAACATCGGCATTTATTTCACCGTCAGCCATAACTTTTAATATTTCGTCCTGTGAAAGTGCGGTGTTATAAACTCTGAAATCGTCCACTACCGCCGATAAATATGCGTCACCGTCATAGTGCGACTTACCTATATAATTAGCAGTGTTTGTAAGTTCGGATATATCCTTTATACCCGACTTACTCTTTATAAGTTTGCCGTTTCTGTAATATGAAACGGTATCGCCTTTAATTGTTATCGCATAGTTTACCCAATCTTTTGCGGTTTCCTGCGTGCAATCCATTGTATCAACGGTTGCACCGTTTTTTATCTCCAATCTTGAAGCACCGCCGCTGTACGGTGCAAAGAAAAAGTTTTGGTTTGAGTCCGTACCGAAATCGAAAACTCTGCCCCATGTTGTGAATTTATTAATCTTCACCCACGTTGTAATCGTCATATCGCTTGACAGAATATTATCCGGCAATTCGGCATAGCCGTCCGTACCGTCAAGCAAAAGACCTTTACCCTTGTTACCGTCATCAGTTACACTTGCACCGCCCGACAGTTTCAATTCATTTTTGCCGTTTTGATCGGCAAGCTGTTTGTTTCCGTCAAACGTGTACTGTAAAACGGGTTTCGTCACATTTTCCGCCGCAATACTCACACACGGTAATGACGCAAACGTCATTGCCAACGCAGACACCACTGCAATAAGTTGTTTTTTCATAATTTCTCCCTCTTTTTATATAAATTTTATTTGTGACTTCTGTAGATACATTCCGCAACATATTGTTCCAATGCATTCCACTCCTCAACACGTCCTTCTTTTATCGCCAAGTCAATCTCCGCAACTCGCCTTAGCATCCAAACAAGCGAATCCTCCGAAAATCCTTTTGCGCTGTTTATATATTTTCTTGCAACAAACAACGAAACGCCTATTTCCGATGCAATCTCAGCTTGCGGCGCACCGTTCATTAATTTTACACGGAGCATTTTTTCAAATGTCGAAAGCATTAAATATATAAGCGTAAACACATTTTCTTTGACCGTTTTTAAATCGGCAAGCGTTTCCATTGCCTTTTGTGTATTGCCGAGCATAATCGCGTCCGTAAGTTCAAAAACGATAACTTCCATTGACTTTGCAACAACTCTGTCAATATCGGTTTTATATATTTCTTCATCACAAAAATCAATCAGCTTTTTTATTTCATTATTAATGCTCGCCAAACCACTGTCACATATGGTTATAAGGTAATACGCATTTTCTTTTGAAATCTTCTTTTTTGCGTTCAGAAATTGCTTGACAACCCACGTCACAAGGTCAGCCTCACTCAAATAAGTAAATTCAACCACTGTTCCGACCTTTGCCGCCGCCTTATACAAAGCACTTCTTTTATCAACCGATGTTTCATCGAAAATCACGACCGTATCGTCAGATATTCTTTTAAACTTTTCGGTCCAAAATTCCTTTTTTTCTTCTGTCGATGCCTCATCTTTTCCGCTTTTCAACTGAAAAATACCGCTGTCCTTAATGTGTATCAGCTTTTTCTCCGTCATCATCGGAAAGCTTTCCCACGCGTCGTCATATTCCGAAAACGCAACGTCACGGCCTTCAATTTTTATGTGGTTAAAGTCGGGGAATCCGCCGTCGGGAACGCAGTCTTTTACCCTATTAACGTACATTTCACGCAGGTAATCCTCCTCACCGTAAAACACATACAAAGGTGCTAAAATACCCTCTTTAAGCTGTTTTTTCAGTTTTAACAAATTTCCGTTTTTCTTTTCCGCCATTCTTATCTCCTATTATATATATCAGTTTCGGCACTGCCGTTTTTATGTATTATAAATTTTATATCGCCGTCATAATCAGTACGAAAAACCTGTGTATTTTTCAGTCTTTCAAGTACATCATCATTCGGCAAATTATATGGATTATTCTCACCGACGCTTATAACCGCATATTCGGGAGTTAATTTTTCAACCCATTCTTCACACGTTGCGGTATTCGAGCCGTGATGTGCAACCTTTAACAAGTTCGTTTTGCCTGCTTTTCCGTCGTCAATCAAATTCTTTTCGGCAAATGCTGACATATCACCCGTAAATGTTGCAGAAAAACCGTTATACTCAACGTAATACACATATGAAGTATCATTTTCATCATCACTTAACCCTGTCTTATTTGACGGAGGAATAATTCTTATTGTCATTCCGTTATTATAAGTAAGAAGTGTTTCCTGTGAAATGTAATGCACTGTCGTGCCGTTTTCCCTTGCGGTATTTTCAAGTGCCTCACGCCATTCACTGCCCTCCATATTATCGGGCAGAAATAAATTTCTTACCTTTATATTCTCCATTGCCGCTATAATTCCCTGCACATGGTCTTGATGATAATGACTTACAAACGCACTGTCTGCCTTTGTTATCCCCTCTGTTTCAAGATAATCAAGGTACACCTTTTCACCGGGGTTGTAATCAGAATACGAATTACCACCACCGCCGTCTATAAGCACATTAAATCGGTACGGTGCTTGAATTACCGCACCGTCACCCTGACCGACATTGACGAATGTAATTTCCACATTATTTGTACTAATCACTTCGCCTATTACATACGAAGTCATCAATGCCGCCGCAACAAAAATCGCAATACGCATTTGACTGTTTTTCTTCTTAATATATTTCACTCCGCAGACAACGGCAAGAGTGTATATAATAAGTAATAACAAATTCGGTTTTGCAACTGTATGCGATACAAGACCGAGTTTATATGAAATTGTCGGCACAAGTTTTAGTATAAACAGCACACAGTCAACCGCCTGTTTAAACAGCGGTGCGGTATTGAATACCGCAAGCATTACAAGCAAAATCGGTGCAAGCACTATAATCACCGTCACGCAAGGCAACATTATTATTGACAAAACAATCGAATATATCGAAACAGCACCGAAAAAGTACGCCGAAACAGGCAAAAGTCCGATTGTACAAATTATGCCTATCGCAAAAAGTCTGCGAATGTATTTTATATGTATAAATTTAAGTTTACCGTGCACACAGTCGTAAAAGTAATATATCATAATTGCCGACAGCACCGACATCACAAATCCTGCGTCAAACAGCATTATCGGGTTTGCCGCTCCGACCGCAAGCAACGTTATACCGACTATATCCGGATAATATTTACGTCCGAATTTACTTTCGGTAAATATTATTACCGCTATCATCACAGCCAATCTGACCGAAACGGTATTGTTTGCATTTGCGAAAGCATATATAATAAGAAGAAACACCGTCAAAATATCGCGTGTCCTCTTTTTGAATATGCCCAAAACAAGCGTTATTAAGGACATTAAAAGCATTATATGAAGATACGAAGAATAAAAATATCTTTTCGTACCCGTTTTGGTAAGTATCTTATCAAAATCGTCCGAAAATTCTTTTTTATCCCCTATCAGCACAGCTTTCATTATCGCATTGTAATCGCCCTTGTAATGCTTGTCAATTAATTTTGAAATTGAGTTCTTAAACGAATTGTTAATCGCATATGGTGAATAATCTTTTATCACTTCGTCCGAAAGTTTAACTTCACTGCTGTATGATTTAAAGAAAATCCCCAATTTTTTATAATATTTCTTATAATCAAAGCCATTTCTATTCAATTTTTCAGGAAGTTCGTCGATAAATCCGCCGAAAGTTACGGTATCACCGTATTCCGGCTTATTATCGGAAGTAAGAAGGATTTTATCCCTTACCTTTTCATTATTTACTTTACGCACATCGATTACATATCGTACATTTTCATCTTCTTCACTGTCCTGCGGTATCTCGCACACACGACCGACGACAGTCACATACCGCCCTTCATACTTATACAAATCATGTGCATTTTCGCTTACTTGGGCGTTGCAAAGAACTGTGCCCATAACAAGCGCCGTCATCATAACAAGTATTTTTGTATTGAATTTATGTTTAAAAACCGACACAACTGTCAATACCATTATAAGGGACAAAAGAAAAATTAATGCAAACGCAATGTCTATGCGTTCGTAAATATACACCCCAATCGAAAAGAATACGGCGATTTTAATATATTCAACCATATTTCTTACTCCTTGTATGCTTTAATTATATCAAATCGCAGTTTTCTTTACAACGGCAATGTAACTTTTGTAATCTTTGTAACGTGTTTGTAATATAAATGCACCGATTTTTACAAAGAAACATACTTTACGCGTAATCTGCCTGTAATATTAGGCTGAAATTCTGTAATTTTTGAATTATTTGAATTTTGTACACTTTTACATTATTTCACCTACAAAACGTACTGTTTATGCGACATATTGAACATTTTACCCCTTGTTTTATGTTACAAAAGCTACCGTTTTATTACTGAATTGTTACAAAAAGAATACGATACGATTAAAAAAGTGTTGACAAATGGTTTAATGTGGTGTATAATCCTGTTTGTAATGTTTTAGAAATATATTAGAAATACAAATGCAATTTAAGTAATCGTTAAGAAAACTTAAATCATTAGGAGGTTTTATTTTATGAAGAACTTTAAGCATTCACTTATTGCTGTAATAGCAGTAGCAATGATAAGTTCACTTGCAGTAGCACAAGCATCCGGCTTAAACAATTCAAAAACAGAAAGAGAACAAAGAATAAATGCGGCAGCAGCAGAGCAGAGCATAACAATCGCTCAAAAGGATATTACAGACGCAGTTAAAGGTACTGCCGAGATTTCAACAGAACCTACAGAAACTTCTGCTGAAAATACAGCAGAAGAAAGCGAAATCGCGGCAAAGAGTTTTTACCCTCTTGGCTATGTACTTATCTCAAACGGTTCGCTTGACGTAAGAGAAACTCCGTCAGACGAGGCTAACGTTATCGACCAAGTCGAAGTATGTACAGAAGTTGAAGTTATGGAAAACTCAGAGGGTTGGTACAAAATAGCTTATAACGGCGGTAAGACAGGTTATGTTCCGAGCGAATCGATAACTCAAGATAAAAACCTTGCAGACGAGGCTAAAAAGAGTTATACTAATTACAGAATTGCTCAAGTTACACTTTCAGGCGAATCTGTAAGAGTAAGAAGTGCCGCAAACACTGACGCAGATGTTATAGAAGAACTTTCAGACGGTACTTATGTATATGTACTAAGCGGTGAAAATGATTTTATAAAGATTTGCTACGGTGATGACTATAAAGAAGGTTACGTTATCAATACTTCCCTTCAATTCACAGGCGAATGGATAGAAAAAGACACTATCGCACAAAAGCAACAGGAAATTGCAGACGCAAAGGCAGCCGCTGAAAGAGCAGAAAGAATTGCCAAGCAAAACGCAGCCGCAGCCAACGTTGCAACATCTGCACCGTCAACATCTTCACAATCAGAAGAAACACAGTCGGCTCCGTCATCTTCATCAAAGGGACAAGCTATCGTAAACACAGCAATGCAATATCTTGGTGTTCCGTATGTTTGGGGCGGTACTTCCCCATCAGGTTTCGACTGCAGCGGTCTTGTGCAGTATGTATGTTCAAAGAACGGTATCAGTGTAAGCCGTGTAGCGGCAGACCAAAGAAATAACGGAACTTATGTAAGTCGTGACAACCTACAACCGGGTGACCTTGTATTCTTCGGTAAGGGCGGAAACATTCACCACGTTGGTATCTATGTAGGTAACGGAAATATGATTCACGCTCCTCAAACAGGTGACGTTGTTAAGATTTCTTCAATCAACACAGAATACCGTATTTCTCAATACGCAGGTGCAGTAAGAGTTTACTAATTCGATTTAATTATACTGTCCTCTCCTAAATCGAGAGGACAGTATTTTTTTGTGTTATTTTACAGTTAATTATTGACATAAATCTGTTCGATATGATATAATTCGACTATAAATATTGTAAATTACGGAAAAGGAGATGTTGTTATGAAGAAAAAAATTATAAGCCTACTTTCCGCACTCGCTCTTACTGCTCAAATTATGCCATGCGCTTTGGCTGACAATGACGTGAAAGTGTATGTAAACGATACTGAAATGGTTACGGACGCACCTATAATTATCGAAAACGACCGCACACTTGTACCTGTACGTGCAATCTTGGAATATCTTGACTACAATGTAGATTGGGACGGTGACGCACAAAAGGTTACAATCGCAAAAGATGAAACTACATTACATCTAACAATCGGTGACACGCAGGCAACTCGTGACATCATATATAACGGCAACACACATAGCTATAAAAATCCTCTTGAAGCCGCACCGCAAATAATCAATGACTCCACATATATTCCGCTTTCCGATGTTGCAAATGCCTTTCGTTTAAACATCACTTGGGACGGCGACAACAGAGAAGTCCACATCACCCAATACAAAAAGGGAGATTTAACTCCGCTAATCGAATTCGGCATTATTTCAGATGACGATTTAAACAAAGGCGAATACATCACAACTCAAGAGGCACTTAATGCAATTAAAAATTTTCAACATTACAATGTAGATGATTTTAAAAATCTTTATATTTACGACTATTTAAAATCATTTGATAATATCAGTGATGAATCAAAAATACTTCTTTCAGTGCTTGAAAGAACTGTATTAACTCTTGACGATATAATTAATATAAATCTTGAGGACAATCTTACAAATCTGCAAGCACTGACTTATGCAGTAAGATTAACAGGAATTTCATACAGTTCCAACTCAAATAACATATTCGACATGTCCGAACCGAACGAGATATATAATTTTGCTTACCAAAACCATTTTATCGAAAGTAAAGATACTTCCAATGCGCAATCTCCTATAACAAGGGAAGATTTTTATGACCTGCTAAACAAAGTATTATTCTGCAACCATTACGGAGTGTATTCCGATAAAATAAAACCAAGGAATTGGTACTATAGTTTTACAAATTCCAGACCTTATACCCCGCCTCAGATATTGCAGTCAGTAGTTTCCGAAGAAATATCAACAAACGTTAAATTTAACGATGATATGTCTGTCGAATGGACTTTACCTAAAGATTTTGATTGGGAAACTTCTACAAAATTCTTTGCATATACATCTGACAAGCAATGCAAGATGATTTACAAAGACGGTGTAAATAACAAATTAAGCACAGAAGATATTATAAAACTCTTTGCGACTTCTTATCCGCAAACGTTTGATTATATCAGATGTATATATTCAGTCGCTGATGACACAAACACATTATATGAATGGTATTTCGATATAGATACAACAAAAATACGCACTGTTATGGACAGAAAAGAATTGACACCGGGTACATTTATAGCTACAAATGATTGGGATTATCAATCAAAAAACTATATCTCTCTTGACAATGGTAAATTCAAACCAAACGTATATTATTTGGTAAATTCACGTTATCCTGACTATGAGCCGGGTGAAGAAAGCGATTTTTCAATATTCTCCGAGTATGATAATATTGTATTTACCGTTCCTACCGAAACATCAAAATTCTTTTATGACGAAAACCAAGACCGCTTATCGGATCTTAGTCGTCTAAATACCGACGATGTTCACATTCAAGAAATCACCATCACAGGCAATGCAAAATCAGGATTTACAATCCACACTTCCCCAATGTCCGAAGCGGCATTCAAATCAGAAGAAGTTGAAGAATAACCACCATAGAAAACCTAAACCCTTTTGAGTTTAGGTTTTTATTTTGCCTATTGACAAAATTCGCATACAGAGTTATAATAGTTAGTAAGCTAATTATTAGCATACTAATAATAGAGGTGCTTTATGGATAAAAGTTTTCATTATATGATAATGGTAAACCAATCATTGTTTCAAAAAAAGGTATTGGACGCTCTATCCCCCTATAAACTCACAGCAGGTCAGCCGAAAGTGCTTGACTATTTAGGTAAGCATAACGGTTGCATACAAAAATCAATCGCCACAGGGTGTCAAATCGAGCCGGCAACGCTTACCGGCATACTGTCACGCATGGAAGAAAAAAAGCTTATTAAACGTCAAACAAAGGACGGAAACAAGCGTTCTTTATATGTGTATTTGACCGATGAGGGCAAACGACTTCAAGAAATAGTGAATGATACTTTTAAAAAAGTCGAAAATGAGATTTTGAGCGGAATTTCAGAAAGTGAAAAAGAGCAGTTTATCAACACATTTTTTAAAATATGCAATAATATGACAAATACGGAGGAATTACAGTGACAGACAAAACAGAATTAATTAAACGATACATATTTTTACTTGCGGGACTTTTCGTCAACGGACTCGGCGTAAGTTTTATCACAAAAGCCGGACTCGGTACTTCACCGATTACAAGTATCCCCTACACTCTAAGTCTTGGTTTTACGCCGACAGTCGGAATGTTTACGTTGGTTTTTAATATTTTTCTTATAATTCTTCAAGTAATTCTTTTAAGACGTAATTTTCAACTTCAAAACTTGTTGCAGCTGCCGATTATCGCATTGTTTTCATTCTTCATTGACTTAACAATGTCATTGCTCGGATTTATGCAGCCCGAAACATATGCTATGAAAGTTGTATCACTTATAGTAGGCTGTTTAATTCTCGGTTTCGGTGTGTTTATGGAAATGGTCGCAAACGTTGCAATGTTGCCTGGTGAGGCAACCGTCAGAGCGGTTTCCGATGTGTTCAGTACCGATTTCGGTAAAACCAAAATCGCATTCGATTCGTCTATGACAGTAATTGCGGCAATTTTATCGTTTATAATGTTCAGACACCTTGACGGCGTCCGCGAAGGAACTATTGTTGCCGCTATTCTTGTAGGATTTATCGCAAGACTTTTCAAAAAATATATCGGCGGAATAGAAAAAATACTTATTTCTTGATTTTAGTCTTGACATTAGAAGATATTTATGGTATTATAATTGGGTAATTTGCCGATGTGGTGGAATTGGCAGACGCGCGGGACTCAAAATCCCGTGATGGCAACATCGTGTGGGTTCGACCCCCACCATCGGCACCACAAACCTTGTAAGCAGTAATGTTTACAAGGTTTTTCTTTTATTCCGACAATTTGCTCGCAAAACTTTTGGTTATTTATGCCGCAATATTGCGAGTATTTTTTGGGAGGTTTAGACTTAGACACAAATCAAAACACGGTTTCGTTCATAATTTTATAACTAATTCAAAAAAGAGTACAGATATGAGGTGACCCCCAAAAGTTAGACTTTTTATAGCCATAGTAGTTTTAATACTGCTATGCTATTTTTATGCAGCTAAAGTGTTGAGTCTATATTCTACAGGACTCATCCAACCGAGCTTTTCTTTTATTCTTTGTTCGTTGTAATACTTTATATACTTTTCAATTTTGTTTTTCAATTCATCAAAACTATAATATGTAGTTCCGTAATACATTTCTTGTTTTAGTATTCCAAAGAAATTTTCCATTACAGAATTATCATAACAATTTCCCTTACGTGACATACTTTGATAAATTTTATTTTCTTTTAGCCTAAGTGAATATGCTTTCATTTGATATGACCAACCTCTATCAGAATGAAATGTTCTTCTATACAGACAGTCTGAGGTTATTTCTATCGCTTTCTTTTGAGCAGTTAAAATGTTGTTTGAAGATGGACTTTTGCTTATGCTATAGCTTAAAACCTCTCCGTTGAACATATCAAGAAACGGATCTAAATACAATTTCTTTATTGCCATTCTGCCCTTGCTGTCTATTTCAAAATATTTAAATTCAGTAGTATCAGTCGTTATCTTTTGATGTGGTATAGATGTATTAAATCGTCTGTGTATTCTATTTGGTGCCACTTTGCCAACATTGCCTTTATACGAACTGTATTTACGACTTTTGCGTGTAAACGATGTAACTTGAAGTCCGAGTTTTTGAATTATTCTTTGAACTCGCTTTTTGTTAACGTTAAATCCCTGTTTGCGTAATACCGCGTGTATTCTGCGATATCCATAGTCTTTATGCTCCTTGCGAATTGCAATGATTTTTTCTTCAAGCTCCTGATTCGGATTTACTCTGTCAAATCGCTTTTGCCAATACATATATGTAGCTTTCGGAAAACCTACAACAACGAGAATATCATTTAATTTGAATGGTCCTCGGAGACTGTGTATGATTCTCGCCGTTTTTTCAGAAGAGCTTCCTCCTCCAAACGCAGTCTCCTCAATTCTTTTAAATATGCATTTTCTATTCTTAATTTAAGCAGTTCATCTTCAAGTTCTTTGATATGTTCTGCACTTGTATCTATCGGCTTATTTTCAATATTTGGAGTAGAATTATTTTTTGTGCCCAATGTTTTCTTACGACCTTTCTTTTTGGGTCTCAATACATCAGGTCCTGCATTTCTAAAATCATTTACCCATTTAGCCAATAACGCAGGGGTAAAGATACCTTGTGAAAGAGCTAATTCCTGATATGAGACTTCACTTGATAAATACAATTCTACCATATGAAGTTTAAATTGAAAAGAGTAATTGTTATTTTTTCTCGAACGCGTTAATCCATCATTTCCAAACTTCTTATACAATGCAACCCACTCTTGTAATCTGATCTTTGCTGATATATTGTATTTTTTTCAAAGATAATTATAGCCACCTTCACCATTCAAGTATTCCTGTACAACTTTTAATTTGAATTCATAACTATATTTTGCCATAAAAAAACCGACCTCCAATTCGTTAGATTTTCGGTCTAACTTTTGGGGGTCGGTTCACTTTTTGATTAATCTTTTTGCACATATGTTGACGCATACATTAATTCATAATAAGCCCAATGCGATTTTGGCAAATCGCTATATGGACATATCATACCGTCAATCACAGCCTTATCTGGTATTCTGCCTGTTGCAACATTCACAATTCTCGCTGCCTCTGCACGAGTCACAGGATTTTCAGGTTTAAACGTTCCATCTTGATAACCTGAAATTATGCCCAACTTAACTGCTGTATATACAAATCCTGCACTCCAGCGGTTTATTTCAACGTCTGAGAACGCCTCTCCCTTTTCCGTTGATGTCTTTGTATATCGCAATATCATTGCAACAAATTGTTCTCTCGTAACAGGTTCTTCCGGTTTAAATGTTCCATCTTCAAATCCGGAAATATATCCTTTTTCGCTTGCTGCTGCAATATAGTTTTTATACCATGTTCCATCAGCTACATCCTTGAATATATTAATGCTTTCTTTCTCAAGTCCACCACTCAGATTAACCATAATTGTTGCCGCCTCTGCTCTTGTCATATATCCGTCAGGATTGATTTTTCCCTCATATCCCGACATATATGGTTCATTAGTATCACTTTGAGGTTTTTGCGTAGGTTTTAAGGTTTCTGAAGGTGATTCCGTTTCTATCGGCTCTTCCGTCGGCAAAATTGTAGGTGCAACTGTTGGCGTAGGTGTAGAGTTTGAAGAATTGTTATTTCCCTTTCCATGACTACTCTTCTTTTTAAGCGTTGTATAAATCGTTACATCCCCATCAAATGTCAAAGGATATTTGATGCTTTCACTGCCCTTATCATTTTTATAGCAATCGTAATATGTTACTCCTATATCTCCGATAAGATTTCTGAAATCAGCTTCTTTTTCAACAGTGACAACATTAGTATAAAAACTCTTTAGCACCGTCATATCGTCTATTGACACAAGAGTAATCTTATTGGCAAAAGCTTTTTTACTTATCGGAATACTAATTTCAGATTGATTGAAATTATCCGTTTCCGCAAATCTTATGCAAACACTACATTCTTGTCCCAATTCAAGGTTTTCAAATGAATTTTCATCTTTCCACGTTTTACCGCCGTCTATTGAATACTGATACTTAGCTCCACCGTCTATCTCAAACTGAGTCATCTCCGGAGCAGTAACAGTCAATATATTACTTTCATCAGAAATAGATATATCATCTTCCTTAAGCAAAACAGTCAATGTCGCTTTTTCAATATTACCTTTTGACAACACATTATACGAAGAAAGTTCATAGTTTTCGTCAAACGGTTTATCAAGTTTAACATTCAATATATTAACTGTTTTATCTTTTCCGGCATTAAAATCTTCAAACGAAAATTCACCCGTTGCTGTCACTTTATCATTATTTTGAACGTTTGAAAATGCTATCGTACCGGTTGTCTGTAATGTCTTTCCGTCATAAACTATAGGATTTACGATACACTCTCCATACTCTAACACTCTTTTTTCAACAGTTAAATTGTCAGTTTGTACTGTAGGAACTTTATGAGTGCTTTGAGCCAAAAGCTCAATACATTTTCCGTTATGATCAGGAACTGTCAACACATCCCCGTCTTTAGCAGCGGTTATCGTTCCGTCATCATTCGGATAACCGATAGTCACACCGTATTCTCCCAATTCAGTAAATGGTACATTATCTTCAACATACCCGCTATCATATGTAATTCTCGCTTTAGCATTGCTTAAATCAAGCTTTTCACCATATACATATTCTGTTTTGGGTTGACTTACAATTTCAACAGTTGTAAGTTCCCTATTATTAATTCTACCGCCGGAAACGTTTTTAACACTCTCTGTTTCATCAATTTCATAATTATAACTCTTGCCATAAGAATCATCCATCGAAACATATTCAATATCTACATCACATTTCGTTGTCGGTTGTTCTGTTTTATAAACTGCTTTATACAAAACACACACTTTATCATTATTAACAAGGTTTTCAAGACTCAAAATATCATTATCTGCCTTGCCGTCTAATTTATGAATTTGACCTTGATTATCGAAAATTATATCCGATGTAAGAACAGGGATACCGTCTGTTATATCTTTTACGACAAGTTTCCTCTTCTGAATAACCAATGTACCGTTATTATATACAAAACGATAATTGTCACTTTGAGCGCCTGTCATTGTAATCGTATATCTTCCGACATCTGATTTTGAGCTTACATCTGTTGAACCGTCACGTCCTTTACAAACAAACACAGGTTCTGTCAAATTATCTTTGAACTCGACACTGTCTTGTGTTTCACCATAAGCAAAATCGCTATCATTATACGCAAAACTAAAATCAGCTGTTGGATCATCACCATATATTGCCGTCACATCATTGATATTAACATTTATCGGCTTTTTATTAATTTTCATTTCCTGACTCTTTACAGAAAGAACATTGCTTAATTCAGTTTGCGGAATAAGTGTTAAATATGCACCGTTATGTTTTGTTACAGTTAACTTATCCCCGTCTATAGCCTCTTTTTCCACACCTTCAGAGTCTGTCAGAGTAACGTCAACACCATAATATCCAAGTTCATCATATGCAACATCATAAACAACTAAACCGTTATCATATGTTATTCTTATGCCCTTTTCCGACAAATCCAACGTTTCGCCATATGTATACTCAAGTTTCGGCTGTTTTATAATTTCAACCATCGAAATTTGTTTATCATAAATTCGTCCGCCTAAAGTTGTACTCGGTACATCTCTAAGTACATAATTACTTCCCTCTCCGTATGATTCGTCTATTGTTATATTATAAATATTAACAAGAACATTATCTGACGGAATTACACTTGTATACATAACAGTATAATCAAGTTTCACCGTATCACCATATGAAAGGTTATCAAATTCAACTTGTCCTGCGGTATTTATTGCAACACTGTCAATTTTATGTACAAGCTGAGGATCATCATATATCATTTTTGATGTCAATGCAGGAATGCCTCCTGTTATCTTCTTAACATCAATCGGACGTTTATTTATGGTAAGCGTCGCCGGTACAAGTTTAAAAGTGTAATTTGCAGAACTTGCCGAAGATAATTTAATATCGTATGTTCCTACAGGAGTTTTTTCATTAGTATCGCATGATATTTTCGGTTCTTCCAATTCATTTCTGAAATTTTCAGAATGCTCATCATCACCATTTACAAACCCACTGTATTCATATTCTAATGTAGGATTTTTATCTCCGTAAAATCTTTCTTTATCTTTCGCCGTTACAGTTATAACGGCTTTATTCACCAAAAGTTGTGCCGTTTGAGGTTCTTCAAGTGTTGCTTTTGTATCAACTTTCAGTTTTATTGACTTACCGTTATGATATGCAGTAGTCAAGACATCATTATCTGCCACAGGAGTTTCATCAGTACCGTCAGTATATACAAGTTTAACTTTACCATCTGTTTTTTCGGTCAACTCATTAAACTTCAAGTTTTTCTGAATTCTTCCACTGTCATATTCAACCGTAACCGCACCACGATTAAGGTTCAACTTATCTCCGTAAGTATATTCAATCTGTTTGCCGTTATCATCTCTCAAAACCGGATCACTTGTTATAACAACACTTGTAATCTGTTCTTCAAGAACTGTACCACCTGATGCCTCACTTGGAAATGATTTAATTTCATAACATACATTTTTCTCATGGCTATCGTCAAACTTAACGTCTTCTATCTTAACGGTTATAGTTTCTGCCACGTCTTTTGATGTATATACTGTATCATATGTTATGCCTATTTCATCGTTGTTGATAATACCGCTTACAGTCATATCTTTCTGTTCATTCGTATATACTGCCGTTGATTCAATATAAATAGGAAGAATTGAATTATTCTTATATATTATTTCTGATGTAAGCGTCGGAACACCATTATCGATAGAATCTATCGTAATCTGTTTCTTGTTTACAGTTACAGTTCCGTTTACATATACGAAATCATAGTTATCGTTTCCGCCGCCGCTCGGTATAATATCATATTCTCCACAAACTGATTGTCCACTTACATAATCACACGATACAGTCGGTTCACTAAGTCCTTCGTTAAATCTTTCGCTCCATAGCGTATCACCGTTTACAAGGTCAGCTGTCGTATAATGGAATGTGTATTCACTCGGTGCATTATCGCCGTATGTCAATGTCACATCATCGGCAACAACCCTCATTTGATGTTTATTTACTTTCAAATTATCGGAATACACCGCTTGCAAATCGTCAGTTGCTTTAGTCGGATCGTTTATTGTAAGTTTTATAACCGCACCGTTATACTTTGAAACAGTAAGCAATGTATTATTTTTCACTGTTCCTATTTCTGTTTCGGTACCGTCTATTTCTTTCTTTACAAAAGTCAAGTCTATACCAAAATCGGCAAGTCTTTCAAATGGGACATCACTTTCAACATATCCGCTGTTATACTTAATATCAACACTGCCGCCCTTTAAAGCAAACCATTCACCGTAAGTATACTCCATTTTATCCGGACTGCTATTAACAACAATTTCAGACATAAGTCTGGTCATAATCTTACCGCTTGATGTTGTCGGTACAGTCACTAAAGTGTAATTTTTGCTACTGTCACAATCATCTGCAAATTCAACATTTTCTATATCTACAACTGCGCTGTCCGTCTGTTCAAGACTGTTATATACCGCTTTATATGTAATATCAATGCTATCATTATTTACAAGGTTGACTATATCCATATCCGAATTAGACGCAGTACCGTCCAATTTTATTGGCAACTGATAATTATGTTCATAGGCTATTGATGAAGTCAAATCAGGAATACCCTTATTAATCGAATTGATTTTTAGTTCACGTTTATTGACTGTTAAACTACCCTTATCCTCACATATAAACTCATAATTATCCGCACTTCCGCCTGATGCAGTAATTACATTTTCATAAGTACCCGCATTTGTTTTATTATCCGCATCTTTATCGTCAATCTTACATTGTACAGTCGGTGGAGTAAATAATGTTCCAAGTGCAGATATTATCGTTTCGCCGTCTGCCAAATCACTCTTTTCATAGTCGATTGTGTAAGTAGGCGGCTTATCACCGTATGTATATGATGCGTCATTTACAATAACGTGTAAAGGACGTTTCTTTACGGTTATCTCACCTGTAACCACTTTTTCTGCCGTTGCGTCAGTTGGCGGAACAAGAGTAATGGTCTTTCCATTATGATTTTTAATTGTTGCAAAAGCTCCGTCCTCAACCTCTGTTTCTGTACCTGTGTACACAGCTTTAACATCATACTCTACAAGTTTATTAAACGGCACATTTTCAATAACATCACCGTTATCGTATGTTAATTTAAACTTTCCGCCGCTGAAATCAAGCTTATCTCCGTACTTATATTCACGGCTTGTTCCATCATTATTTTGGGTCGGATCAGTTGTTATTTCAATAGCTGTCATAACAGCCTTAACCGCAAACCCCTTTTGTGGAATTTCTATCTTTTGAAGATAATAGTTTCTTGCATCACCGTAGCTTGTATCTAAAACAGCATTAGTTATATCGACATCTGTTTCCCCTACTGCCGAATTATCCGTATATGTTGCATCAAAAGTTATATGCACACAATCATCCCACAAAGGACCTCTGTTTTCGGCAAATGTTAAAGATGACGAATCAATGTCTGTTTTAATATCAATGTTCTTTACAAGATCACTTTCAAATGCTTCTTTTGATGTAAGATTAGGAATATTATTAACCGTTTGTACAATAAGAGGTCTTTGTCTTATTACAAGGTTGCCGTTTTCATACAAAATATTATAGTTTTCGGCGTCAGCACCGCTTATAGACAATATATATGTACTGGCTAATGTCTTTTGATTTACATTTGTTGTTCCGTCATCCTCTTTGCAGACAATTTTAGGTTTTTTATATCCTTCAATGTTTTCCACATCGTCTGCATCATTATATTGGAAATCACTTTCTGTATATGTGTATCCATATCCGTTTGCATATTGACTTATATTTTCACCATAAGTTGTATATATATCATCAGCCTTTACGTGAAGGTCATGTTTTGTAACCGTTATCTTATCGGTTGTAACTGCCTCAACATCATAAATTGTATCCGGCGTGACAGTTATAGTCTTTCCTGTATCTTCAACAACTAAATGTTCATTATTTTTAGGTTCAACATCCCCACCTGTATATGTGAGCTTAACATCATAAGATTTTAATTCTTCAAAATTAACATTGATAACTTGTTCATTATCAAACGTCAATTTTACTTTTCCGCTTTCAAGATTAAGCGGTGTACCGTAAACATATTCGGTTGTAGGTTGTTCAACAATTTCAAGACCTGTTATACTCTTAATATAAACTCGTCCGCCGTCTGCGGTTGTTATTGAATCAGACGAAACCGTATAGTTGTAACTCTTACCGAATGTATCGTCCATTTTCAAATCATCAACCGTTACTTGAACATTTTCAGCCACAGTATGATTTTCATATTGTGCATTGTAAAGAACTTTAACTTCATCACTGTTATACAATCCACTTACGTTCATTGTATTTTTGTCTGTTGATTTTTCAGCCGATGCAGGCACTTTATAAGGCGCCGTTTTTTCACTGCCGTCACTGTTTAAATAATATTTTGAAATAAGCGAAGGTACTTCACCTGTAATCTTTTCAACCTTTAACGGTCTTTTATTAATTGTCAGCGTACCGTTTTCGCACACAATATTATAGTTATCACTTGTACCGCCCGACAATTCTATTGTCGATTCGGTATAGCCTTTTTCTTTATCAATTTCAGTAGAGGCAGTAGCTTGACAACTAAATTCAGGTGCAACAAAACCCGTAAACGTACTGCTTGTTTCACCGTAAACAAAATCACTGTCGGTAAAAGTATATGTAAATGTTACACTACTGTTTTCATCACCGTAATACCTTTGTTTATTATCAGCTTTTATATGAAGATCCTTTTTATTTATCTTGAAATTATTTGTCTTATACCAAGAGCTTATACCATCCATTGTAAGCATAAGCCACTTTCCGGTATCCGACACACTCAAATGATCTCCGGTTTTAGCTGTTGTTTTATTACTGTATTTTATAGTCAGACCTTTTTCAACAGCCTCTTCAAATGTCACATTTTCAACAGTACCGCTACCGTATGTGATTTTGACGTTACCGGTTTTTAAATCAAGTGTTTCACCGTAAGTATATTCAAGTTTACATTCTTCTGTTACTTCAAATTCGGTTATATTATCCGCAACAATTTCACCGTCACTGCTCGTTAAAGTAGCAGATTTGACTGTATAATTTTTTCCGTCCGGATAATCGTCATCAGTTTTGACTTTTATGTTGGTTGCCGTTACCTTTTTATTTTTACCAACAGCTTTTGTTGACTCAGTATCAGTGTATGTAACGTCATATTCAATCTTTATGATGTCATTGTTAATGATTCCCGCCGCAGTAAATTCATCACTGGAACAAGTTGCGGTAAATGTATAAGGGAATGTTGCATTTATACTGCAAGACGGTATCTTAACTTTACTTACCGTAATTTCTTTCGGTGTTATGCTAAGCTTGCCACTGACAAAATCAAAATAATAATTATCAGATTCACCGCTGTTTTCAACAAAGTTTATCGGATAATCGTCCTGACAATCCGTTGTTGTATCAGCCTCACAACTTATCTGCGGAGCAGTCTTAACGGCTGTAGCGATTGTGTCGTTATTTTTTAAACACGTTTCGTCATACTTAAATGTAAATGACGGATTTGCACTTCCGTATACTTTTGTATTATCGTCCGCTGTAACAGTAAGTTTTGCTTTTTCTACTGTAATCTGATATTTTATACCGTTTATGTAAAATACAAAAACTCCTGCCTTTTTCGGTGTACCGGTTATTGTTCCGACTGATTGATTATATGTCATACCGGTAGGAATATCACCGTCAACCGTGCCTTTTTTCTCAAATCCTGTGTATGATTTATCAGTACCGTAAACTGCATTTTCCAATTCCTTAGCAGGATCTTCCGGAACAAATTTTGGCACATAATCGCCCATATATTGCAATTTGTCCATAAGATTTTCAGTGATAGAATTAGACGCACCACTTGTATCCCACATATATCCTTCATCACCGATTTGCATATTCAATGATGTAGCACCAAGTTTAGTTGATATAACATTTCTGCCTTCCGGCGGTACTGTTTTTACTTTAAACGGCAATTTTATAAAATAACCGTCTGACAAATTAAATGTTTGACCGTCTTTCAAACACAATTCAATAACAAGTGTTTTTACAGACCCTGTATCATTCCATGTATATGACGATGTTGAAGAATCAACCGCATAGTTTTTCTTATAATTTGTATCTCCAGCTATATCAAATACTTCAAGCTCAGGGTTATTTTTCTGAATTTGTGTTTTTAGTGCAGTAGTATTCAACGCAGTCGGATTTACATATCTCGAATCATAATCTACCGACAAAGTGATTCCCTTCAAATTACCCGTCTTTAGATTGGCTGTATTGTCAAATCTGTAACCTATCCAAAAAGCGTCATTTTTCTGAAGTTCCTGAGTTTTGTCCGCAGATGTATTCGGCTCTGTTTCTGTTCCCATAAAGTCCATATACAGTTGTGTTTTATTACTATCTGCCGATGTCGAAACATTGTATTCTTTCTGTGTTACTGTTTCATCAACTGAAAGCGATGTATATAAATCCGCCATTTTTTTGTTTAAGAAATTGGTTCTGTCTGTTTCATCAACAACTCCGTTACCGCCGCTTGTGCTTATATCAAGTGCACGATATTTATATAATGTATTGCTGATATTTGTATCCGGAATATTTTTATCATACATAAATACATCAAGCATATTTACATAATTGTCCATATTCATATCGCCTTTTTTAGGCAAAACAATCATACTTCTCTCGTCTTTTAACGGACGAGTACCGTCGTTAGGGTCATACTCATATGTAATCGTATATATGCCCGGTTTAACATTTTGAGTTTGCAAAATGTCTATTATATTCTCACCGTCTGCACCGGTCAATGTTTTCACATCGGTTTTATCGGTTGTGTTATCCCAATCTTCATATTTTAATGACGATACTGTCTGATACTGAATTGTACGTTTTATAGTCTTATCTTGTGTCAGTTCTATTGCATCGCCGTTAGAATCATACAATGTTACTCCGGGATCTGTAAACCTATCACCCGAAAATACTACTATTGCAGTTTCGTCTTTATCGTAATTTATATATTGATTTTCTTGAAGTGAAGTACCCTTTTTCACTTCAACGCCATCTGTACCGTAAATATTCCATGCCAACGGATTATATGAGATATTTCTGTACTTATACGTCGAATCAAAAGTTGACTTTAGTGCAGTTTTTGCATCAGCGGTTTGAGAAGACGCCATAATCTTTCCGTATGGTGTATTACCGCATGCAAGGCGTATTTCTGTGCTTAAACGCTTAACATGAAAAGTATATGTTCTACTGTTATCGTTAGGCATTGTAATCGTAACGTTTATTTCATTATACTCTTTATCTGTCGAGGTAAAGTCAAGGTTCATATATTCTGTAGAAATATTTTTACCTGTTATGATGTCACGAGCTTCAAGGTCCTCACCGTTATACCAATAACCTTTACCCGAAATATCCTCTGAACTGATTGAAACTTTTTCACCGTTTACCGCAACACTTGTTGTCGCACTCGGCTCATACTGTTCAAAATCCATTTTTACAGACGCGGTATTTGCATACACATACGTATAGTAATCAGTAACTTTACTGTCAAAAGTCAAATCATTCCCGTTTATGTCTGTCCAATTTATCTGTGACGGAATATCTTCATCATTTACGTTTCTTGACGAAAATGCAACTGAGCCTGTTGTTATATCAGGTGAATTGTACAAACTCCAATTTCCGTACAATGTGATATTATTAAATCTGTCAAGCATTGATGATGATATATTTGTATCTTCATCAACCTTTGTTCCTCCGCCGTTATTTTCTGTATACCAACCGTCAAATGTATATCCGATAATTCTGTACGGTTTACTGCTCCAATCCGGTATAGGTTCGTCTACTACGCCACCCGTGCCTTGATAGTTATCATGCGGCTGTGGTCCGTATTCTGCATCTATATCTTCATCAGGAATGATGATAGGATGGTCCTCGCTTATTTTTCCGTCACTTGCCTCGTTATATTGCAAATAATAACTGAAATCTCCATCCGCAAAAACCGGCACCACAAATCCACCTTGCAAGCACATTGCAACGCTTAATAATACCGTTAATAATCTATAACATATATTTTGTTTTTTCATAAGCCCTCACCTCATTATGACAATAACGTTATTACATTTTCAAAGCAAACAAGATAAACTCTTGTATAATTTGAAAATGCAACAACAGAGGCAAGCGAAAATCCGCTGCCTCTATTATTACAAATTTCGTAAAAAGCTCTTATTAATCAAGCATTTGGAGTCGGAGAAGGCTCCGGAGTAGGTGATGCACCCGCTCCGGCATTCTCGTCTGATGTGTCTTCTACAACTTCTGTTTCCGTAATCTTATTCTTATCATATTCTTCTGACTTGATGAACTGACTTTCATCAGCCGCAACGTCTTTAAGAATTCTGTGGTTCATTGCGAATACTACATCATTATAAGCCCAATGTGCCTCTGTCATATCTGACGGAAGTACCTCGATATTTCCGACAGTCATATCTGCAAGAACTCTGTTAACTGTTGCAACAGTTTCTGCTCTTGTTATAGGTCTGTTCGGACCGAATGTACCGTCCGGATAACCTTCCATAATACCTCTGTCTGTCAAATACTTGATAGCCTTAACAGCCCATTCACTGTAACCCTCATCTACGTCAGGATAAGCTAATTCATCAGAAGACATATAGCCCGAGATGTCATAGCCCTCTGCCTTAGCCATCATAACAGCCATTTCTGCTCTTGTGATGTAATTTTGAGGTCTGAATGTACCGTCTTCATAACCTGTTACTACACTGAATTTCTCCAAGTAACCGATATAATCTTTACTCCAACCTTCGCCTACATCAGGGAATGATGTATCATATTCTTTATCCATATAGATATTATTTGCAATCAATCTTGCGAATATTGCTGATACTTCTTCACGGCTGATTGGAAGTTCAGGACCGAATACATTATCATCATAACCTACGATATATGGATTTAACATAGTCTTTGTGATGATTGACGGTTCTTTTGTAGGTTCCGGAGTAGGATTTGCCGGCTTAGGAGTCGGTGTTGCTACTGCCTTTGTAACTGTAACTGTAACAGTATCCTTTAGAGTCTTATTAGTCTTAGACTGAGCTGTGATTATAGCTGTACCTTCACCGATAAACTTAACAATACCGTTTTCGTCTACAGTTGCAACGCTTTCATTATCTGATGTCCAAATAACTGTTGGGTTTGCAGGTTTTGTAACGAATACTGCGATCAAGTCTACAGGATCACTTCCTGCAGGAGCTTCAATCTTGCTTACGTCCTTACCTGCTGTACCGTCGGCGTTTTCGTACTTAATGCTTAGGGAGTTACCTCCTCCGCCGCCTCCGCCGCCGCCACCAGGATTGCTGCTGGTTATTTCAATCTTAGCGCCGGTAACAGTACCTACAACGTAGTTAAGAGTCATTTGGTCATTTGAACCGTCTACCTTTGCATCTGTAACAGTTGCATCGACAGTTCCTGTTGCTGATGTTACGAATGTAGCTTTATAGCCGATTGTAACATTATCCTTATCCTTTTCAAGAATATCAGTTGTTGTAAAGTTCTTGTTCTTTGTTACAGTCTTTTCACCTGCTGAACCCTTTGTTGATGAAGGAACAGTCAATGCAGTGATGTTGATTGTCTTAGGTGTTATCGCACCCATGATAGGAGCAATTACAACTCCGTTTTCATCTGCGACAATTTCATAATTATCTGTGTCTGTACCGTCTTCATTTTTAATTGAAACATTTGTAAAGTTAATTGCCTTTTGATATACATCACCGAACTTAGCAACATTTTCATCTACAAATGCAGGAGTTGCTGTAACTGTTACAGTATCACCCGTTGCAACACCGCTTACTGTATAAGTAATTTCAGGAGTTGTTTCGTTTAATGTTACTGTATTTGTACCGTCATATACCTTTGTATATGTACCGTTTGCTGTAATCTTAACCTTTTTCTTATCAGCAGTTGCCTTATTTGTAAAAGGTTCATTTGTTGCTGTCGGAACAGTAATCTTAATCTTATTATCCATATCTCTGCGGATTTCAGAATCAGAGCTTACAGGTGTGTTTGTGTTTGTCCATGTAAATACTGTACCGTTTTCCGGTTCTGTATAACCGTCTGTTGTCAACCAATCACCGTTTTCATACTTATGCTTTGTTGTTGTTCCGTCACTGTAAGATACAGTGTATTCAAATCCGTTAAGACCGTCTGTACCAAGCTTATCACCATGTTGTGGTCTTGTCGTATCAGTTACAAATTTAGGCTGATTAATAATTTCAACTGTTGCAGTCTTTTGAGTAACTGTACCCTTTGGTGAACCGCTGATTGTAATATCATAGTTCGGATATTCGTCCGCATTTGTAACTGTATATGATACATTCTTATCTGCACTGCCGCCTGTATATGTACTGTTAGGATATGTTCCCTGAACAGTTGCATTTACAGTTTCCTTATTACCATTAACTGTTACTTCGCCGCTTTGTGTATAGTTTACATCCTTTGTCAAAATCTTTTTCAAATCAGTAGCATTCTCATTGATTGACGGAACTGAACTGATTGTAATTGTCAAAGGTGCTTTTGTAATATCACCTGTTGCAGTGCTTACATATTTAATCTCGTATTTGTCTGCATCGTTACCGCTAAGTTCATATCCAGAAACACTAATTGCTAAATTCTTATCTACATTACCGTTAGTGTTACTACCGATTGTTGCAGAAAGTGTACCCTTAGTTAGAGTTACATCATCACTGCCAACCTTGAAGTTAGTAGGTTCTGTAATCGTCAACTTAGTGATTTCATCGTCTGTAAGAGAATTATTACCACTGTATGTATGCTTGATTTCATCTGCACCGTTTGCAACAGTTATTGTAATAGTTTTCTTCTTCAACGTAACTGTAGGATTTTCTGTTGATGAAATAGGCTCACTACCACTCTTTGTATAAGTAGCTTTCAATTCCGGTGTTGTATTTGTCTTGTCATATTTTACAACAGTCTTATCTGTATCCGATGCCGGATTTGCATTAATTGTTGTGTTACCAAGACTAATACCTATTTCACTCGGCAATTCAGCCGGTGTACCTGTACCGTTCTTAATCCACTTACCGCTTGATGTGTCATACTCATATGTATCTTGCTTTGCACCGTTATTGTATGTAACAGTTATCTTTGTACCTGTTAGGTCGAATGAATCACCATGAGTATACTCTGTTTTACCTGTTGTTTCAATCTTAACGCCTGTAACTGTACCGTTTGAAATAGTTGCACTACCTTTTGCAATATCAAATGATACATCATAGTTAGCTACATAATCTGCATTTTCATCTGATACCTTTGCATTATACTTATCATATATAACATCTGCTGGACCTTCTGCTGATGTCTGGCTATATCTATAAGGTATATCAACCTTAATTACATGACCGCTTAAGATTGAATAGCATCCTGATGCACTTGAAATACCATAACCGTCAGTAGTTGATTGTACTAATTTTTCCAAAGTTCCTGTTGTAGACGCATCAACTGATGTATTCATATTCTTTGTTACAGATGTAATCTGTACAGGACGCTTATTAATCTTACCTGTTGTACTATTTGTAATGCTTGCACCTGATGGTAATGTATAATATTGATTATTAGCATTATCTGCTAACACTACTGTACCGATTACAAGTTTTGGTGATGATGCTGTATCTGCTACTGTTGTTCCCGCATACTTGATGTTGTTCTTTGTAGCTGTTTCATTTAATGTAACACCGTCAGTGCCGGCTACACCGTCTAATGTAAGACTTACATTTCCAAGATTGTCAGTGCTAAGATCTCTTGTATTATCATATGGCTTTGTAATATTACCGCTTACTGTTAGAGTAAGTTGTTTCTTTGTTAAAGTAATGTCACCAGTTGAAGCTGATTGATACTCACCGTTAGTATCCTTTACTGTTGATGTAACCTTAACAGATGTTGTCTTGTTGTTGTTGTCATCAGGTGTAAGACCCTTATTTATATCATCAAGACGAATTACACCGTCAGTTGCTGAACTATTTGTGTCACCCCATGTAATTGTTACATCGTCAGGAGTTCCCGATAACTCTGTATCACTACCACCTGTTACATCATGCCACTTACCGTCCATATGTTTATACTGCTTTTTATCAGTATCATCATTATTGTATGTAACTGTGATTGTCATACCGTCAAGAGTTAAATCATCGCCATGTGACCATGTTGTCTTTGTAGGAGATGTAACTTCAATCTTTGTTACAGGTTTCTTATTTACAGTACCTTTTGTGTCTGTACCTTTCAATACGATATTGTAGTTAGTAAGTTCAGTAGGAGTTGTTGTATAATCTACATTCGCAGTTCCACTTTGTTCTGTAGTATTATCTTGATATGTACCATGTACAGTTAAATCAACCGTTTCTTTATTACCATCAACTGTTACTTCGCCATTTTGTGTATAATCTGTATCTTTCACCAAATCTACTTTTTTATCTGCACCTATAATAATTGCCGGAACAGATGTAATTGTTACTGTCAAAGTAGCTTTTGTAATATTACCTGTTACATTACCGGTTATATTCAAACCTGTTTGTGGATCTGTAATGTAATAGTTACCATTATCATTACCTGTGCCTAATGTGTAGTTTACTATATTGATAACCTTGTCATTACCAGCTGTTGAATTTTCATATGTTGTAGTTGCTGTAATTGTAACATTATCTTTTGTTGAACCAAATGTTACAATATCAGTTGAATCATATGCAATGTTAGCCGGTTGGTTAACAGTATTCGTACCGTCATATGGTTTTGTAATATCACCGTTTTTGCTAACAGAAATATTTTTAATTTCTTTTTGACTTACACCAAGAGTCAATGCTTCAACCGGTTGAGCTGAATTCATCTTATCCAATACAGTAATTTTCTTTTTATTATCTCCGTATCTTAATTGTTGAGTTGCATCCGTTATAGGATTATCACCCAACTTTAATGATACCGGAAGATCGCTTGTTGTAACTGTTGTGCTACCATTAATCGCTTTCTGTGCAGTCCAGTTATTACCTGATACATATGTAAATACATTGTTATCTCTGTCATTTTGATATGTTACTGTGATAACCATATTCTGCAAGCTAAGCTCATCACCATGAACATACCCTTCAGCTTTACCACCTGTTACAGTAATAGTTTCAATAAGGTTATCCACAACACTACCTGTTCCCGATGTAGGAGTAACAGTTATAGTATAGTTATCATCATTTTGAACATTTTCCAAACTTAATGAAACAGTCGGTGTATTTGCTGTATCTGAAACATCTTGACCTGTATAGTCTGCAATAACATCAAATGTCACATTATCCACATCATATGGTTTAATATCATTTTCAAACGAATATGAAGTAACTTTCTTCTTCAAATCGTTTCCTGTAGAATTTTTTAATACAGGAGGAATATTGCTGTTTTCGACTTTTACAGTAATAACTTTCTTCTTAATTGTACCCTTTACACCGCTTGGCATAATTACATTATACTGATCGCTGTTATCTCCTGTAATTGTCAAACCGCTTATTGTAATATCCTTATCTGAACCCTGGTTCTTAGTATCGAATGTAGCTGATACATTTGATGAATCAACTGTAAAGCTATCAAAGCTATCGTCTGATACTAAGTCAGCGCTTGTGATACCAAACTTTAGAATCGATTTTGCGTCAGTTGTAGTATCATATGTCTTTTCGATTGCCGATAAACCGTCAGCTTTTTCTGCTGTCAAGTGTAAATCTTTCTTATCAACCTTTAATGTAGCAGTTGTATTTGCACTGTCAAGACCTGTCTTTGAAACAACGATATGCTTACCGTTATTACCTGTTACAAGTTTGCTAAAGTCACCGCCGTCTTCGATTGCAACAGTCAATCCTTCGTTATTCCATTCAGCTGAACCATATGTAAATTCGTGAGTAGAACCGTTTCCATATGTGATTGTAACAACCATACCGTCTAACGAAATACTGTCACCATAATATTTCTGATATGAAATATCTGTCGGATCAGTAGTTACTGCCATACTTGTTGCGGCATTAGTCTTAATTTCTACACTTGCGTTATTCCATGTAAATGTATAGTTATCCTTACCTGTACCGTTTTCGCTTGTATTTGTCGGTGCATAAGATTTTGTAGCTGCACTTGCTAAATCTGCCTTTGGAACAGTAACAGTATAAGCAAATGTGAAGTTACCCTCTTCGCCTGATACGATACCGCTTTGAGTTACCTTACCATCTGCAACTGTTGCACTTGTTTCAGTTATAACCTTATCATCTGTCGCGAATTTATTTTCATAAATATCCTCAGAGATAACCGGTGTTAGTGTAACTGATTTTGTAGTAATGTTACCTGTCAATGACGGATATGTAGGTGTATATTCAACTAAGTTAGAACCTACAAGAGTCGGTGTACCTGTCAATGCTATGTTATTCTGAGCATCTTTACTGCTGTAAATATATGTCGGAGCTGTTACACCTGTTATGTCATTATTATATACGCCGTCAAATCCTTCTTGTGAATCGGCAACCTTTAGAGCGATTGTCTGTTCTACAGCTTGTGTACCGTCATATGTCTTAGTGATAGCGTCACTGCCATCTCTTTCAATCTTAACTGTACGTTTTGCAACGTTTATTGTAATTGCATTTGACTTTACTGTATCCTTTTCAACAGTAATTGTTTTACCGTTATCTGTTGAATTCTTTAATACTGTTCCGTCTGTCGGAAGTGTTGTATTAAGAGTTAAACCAAGAGTATTCCAATCTGTGTCATTATATCGAATACCGTCTTTTGTTTCACCGCCAACATATGTTACCTTTACTGACAAATCACTCAAATCAAGTGTATCACCATACTTATAACCCTTTTTGTCCTTTGTTATTTCAATCTTCTGTATACCTTGAACTTCAACACTACCCTTGATTGTAGAAGGTTTATCTCCTATTACAAAGTTATCAGTAGCAGTAACGAAAGCAATATTGCTTATCGGAACAGTAACAGAGCTTGCAACTGTGTTAACCAAATCACCATAATCATAATTAAACTTAATTGCCGGCTTTGTCAAACCGTTCATTTCAGCAATATAGTCAACTGTCGAATCAATAGTTCCACTCTTAGCTATCTTATAATAAGCAGTTGGAGCAACTTCACCTATTGCCGTTATATTAATTGTATACGGATTAATCTTACCCGATATTTCCTCAATGCTTGTCGGTGCGATGTAATTGTCTTTATCATCACCGTCAAGACCGATATTAGTGAATGTTATACCAACATTATTGATTGTTGTATCTGTTTTTGAAACATTAGCATCTTTATAACTTGCGTTAGCTGTTACGCTTACGTTATCAGCCGTACCGTTAAAGCTCTGTACTCCATTATCACCGATTTTGTATGTAACATGTTGATCACTTGTAAGACCGGTTGTACTATCATATGTCTTATCTGCCGCATCTATTGACGCAGTTGCCGTTAATTGCTTTTGTAGCATTGTAACTACACCTGTTTCAGCTTTTTTCTCACCGGCAGAAACCTTAATCTTCTGATCTTTCATATTCTTGTAATGAGCCTTGAAATTCAAAGCGTCATTGCTATTTAATGAGATACTTCCAAGTGATACATTTACACCTGCCGGAAGATCTGTATCCCATTTGTAATTACCCTCTGTACCTGTTACTGTATATGTTGTACCTGTTGGGTGACTGCTTGTCTTAATAGTAACTGACAAACCTGTTGGATTGAATGTATCACCATGTGTATATGACATATTAGTCGGTGCAGTAATTGTAGCATCTGTAAATGCGTCTGCTATTACTGTACCTGTCAATCCTGTAGGCCATGCAAATTCATAGTTACCGCTTTCCGTTCCTGTAATAGAAGTATCTGAAATCGTTACAGTCGGATTATCATCCGTTGAATTTGCATATGTAAGTTCATAAGCGAATGTCAAATTAGCTCTGTCGCCCGATAGAATATCAGCCGCTACAACAGTATTAGCTGTAGGATGACCGCTTGCAATAGCACTTGCATTTGAAATTGATTTTACAAGGTCTTCTGTGTCCTTATAAATTGACGGGATATATACATTTGAAATTTCAACAGTTTTTACTGTAATATCACCGACTACATCGCCTGTAACAGTAGCGTCAGTTCCAAGTGTATAGTTATCATTGCCGCTTACTGTCGGTGTTGTAAAGCTAATTGCTTTATTTTGACCAACATTCTTATTTTCATATGCAGGTGTTGCACCAAGAGTTACTGTATCTCCGCCGATTACCTGAGTTGATGTATAACCGATATTGCTCTTTGATGCGTCATTTAATTCTGTATCACCATTATATGTCTTTGTAATATCACCGTTCTTTGTTGCATTAATTGATGTAATTTCAATAGGTTTGATTGTTACGGCACTGCCTTCACCACTGTCATTACCATTCTTATGGTTTGCAACGATTTGGTTGCCGTTATGTCCTGTTACAGACAATGTTTGTCCTTGTGCAAAAGTTCCGCCTTTTGCAGTATCTTTCCATGATAGTGTAAATGGAATATTATCTGCGCTGATATTTACACTGCCCAATGCCCATGAAACCACGTCATTGACTACTGTTGCTGTGTATACTTCTGATGTTCTGTCTGTATAGTTAATTGTAACCTTTAAGCCGGCTATACTTAATTTATCGTTATATGTAACATCGCTGTTAAACTGTGTAGGGTTAGCTACTGTAATACTGTCTATAGTTCTTTCTACTACATTTGCACTACCTGTCAATGAATTAGGTGTCAATGAGTAGTTTGCGCTTGTTCCTACTCTATTATCAAGAGCAATGTTTGATATATCTACATCAGTAGTTGTACCGCTTTCAGGATTTGAAGTTACGTACTTATAGTCAAATGTTACGCCTACTGTTTCACCGCTTACAATACCTGTGTCTGTACCTGTCGCCTCAAATGTAGCACCGCCGTTTGTAGCACTGTTTGCAGTTTCGCCTGTAACTTCTTGTGATACGTCAGCATACTTATTAACGTCCGGAATTGTTATTCCTGTGATAACCAATGGACGAAGTGTGATTGTTGCGTCAAATTCTTGATCTGTATAACCGTTAATTTCAAAATTATTTGTATCGCTTAGTTGCGGATCGGATACAGTAATCTTGTTTGCAAGTGCAACTGCTGAATCGTTATAAGTATATGTTGCACTGCTTACTGTCGGTAAGGTAACAGTCAATCCGTCAATAGAGTTTACAGATCTAACTGTCCACTCAATAACACCGTTTGTATAAGTTGTGTTACCGTTATATACCTTTGTAACGTCACCGTTCTTTGCCGGAGTTACAGTTACTTTACGTTTGTTAACTGTACGAGAAACGCTATCTTCAACGCCGTCTTTAACCTTTACAGAAACAGTTGCCGTACCTACAGCCAAGCTATCCTTATCTGTAGGAAGCGTAATTGTGAATGGCTTTTCTGATACTGCAGTATTGTTCTTCTTCCAATTTACACCATCATCTGATGTATATACTTCTGTATTAGTATTGCCGTAATCAACAGTTACTGTTGTACCTGTCAAATCAAGCTTATCGCCATATTCATATGTCTTATCAGGAATTGTAACTGTAACAGCTGTTGCCTCAACTTCATTTACCACACCTGTTGCAGTAGCATTATTAGTAAGACTATAGTTCTTATCGCTTGCAGTATCTAATCTTACATTAGATAAGTTTACAACAGCATTATTGCTTACTGTCTGATTATCATCATACTCATAATTGTATATTACTGTAACTGTTTGACCGCTTACAATACCTGTGTCTGTGCCTGCCGCCTCAAATGTAGCACCGCCGTTTGCAGCACTTGTTGCAGTTTGGTCTGTGCCTGTACCTGCCTCAAATCTGTTGATTGCAGGAATATTTGTTATAGCTGTTAAAGTAATCGGACGTTTTGTAATCGTACCGTTTGGTGTACCTGTTACATTAGGAGTACCAAGTGCATAGTTACCATCATTATTATTTGTCAAATGGAAACCTGTGATATTTAACGGCTCAGATGTATGTACATCAGCCTCTGCATATTCAACAGTATTAGGCGCAACCGTTACCGGGTCACTATTTATAATACCCTCTGTAATTGCATATGTAAAGGCCGGATTTGGCGTCAAATCTGCATTACCATCATACACCTTTGTCTGATCAGTACCTGTAATTTTAATCTTAGTCAATGTGATTGGATTTACTGTAATCTGATCACTTGTACCTGTTACGCTTGTACCTGTGTATGATGCAGTGATACCCTTTGTACTTCTTTGAACATTAAGAGTTTCACCTTGAGTCGGTACATCTGTTGTGCCTGACCAAGCAAGAGTAAACGGAACTGTTGTAACATCTACATCTGTTTGACCTTCAACTTGCTTTGTCCATGTTGACACGTTTTTCCATACATATGTTTCGCTACCGTCGCTTGTTCCGCCTGATGTAAAGTTAACTTGTACCTTCAAACCGGCTAAAGCTAAAGCAGTACCATATGTTTGAGCCGTAGCAAATTGAGTCGGAGCAGTTACTGTTAATGAGTCAACCTCTCTTTCGTCAACGTGACCTGACTTTGTAAGAATGCTTTCATCTAATGTATAGTTATTGTTAACAGTGTTTGTGCTGTTTAGAACAAGATTATTTATTGTAATATTACTTGTATCGCCTGCTACAGATGTATCATTATATGTATACTTATAGTCAACTGTTACATTCTCACCGCTTACAACATTATCAAATGTTACAGCTGATGTTCCTACATTTTCAACCGGTACATCTGTATCATTTGAATATTGTTTTACTGTCGGAACAGTAATAGCAGTTACGGTTATGTGACGAGCTGTTATTGATGCAGTAACATTGTTTGTAAAATTCTCAATTTCATAATTTGAATTACTCAATGTCAAATCTGCTTTATTAATTGTTACACCGTTTGTTGAAACTGATGTACCATCATATACTGCAGGATTATTACTTACCGTCACTGTATCTGCATTGAATTGAGTATCATAACCTGCAGATTGATTTGTTACGTCATAAGTTATAGCATCATCAGCGTCCAAATCCGTTTTGCCGTCATATACCTTTGTAATATTACCGCTTGCTGTGACATTAACCTTTAATTTATTAACAGTAATGTTACCTGTTGTCGCCGAGCCAACACCTGTTGCTGATGCAGTAATTGTATATGTACCTGCTGAATCAAACTTATGAGTTGCTGAAAGTGCTTCATCTGTTCCTGTCCACTTTAATGTAATATCATCAGGAACATCATTCCAAGCATATACTACCGAATCAGTTTCGCCGTCATATGTTACAGTTACTTTGATACCTGTAGGATCAAATGTGTCACTGTAATTATATTCTTTCTTAGTTGGATCACTTATAGCGATAGATTTTATAGTTCTGTTGTTAACTGTACCGTTTTGATTTTCCAAATAAGTCGGTTCAACAGTGTAGTTTGTATTTGTTGTAGCAATGTTTCTCACTGTTACATCACTAACCGGACCTACACTGCTTATGGTTGCATATAAATAATCATATGTAATTGCAACTGTTTCACCATCTACAACTTCATATGGTGTATTAAGATCATACTCTGTATTAGTCGGAATAGTTGCTGTAGCGTTACCTGTCTGTGTATCAGCTTTATTCTTTGTTGCAGCCGGTACATTGTTAATAATTGCAATCTTTACAGTACGCTTATTAATTTTACCGCTACCGTTAGGGATAGCTTTGATTGTGTAGTTACCGGCATTTGCACCGCTAAGTGTTCCTGTAAATACTACATTTTTAACATTATCACTTGCATTTTTATCCGTCAAACCTGTTGAAACACCGTCTTGATATACCGCCGTTACAGACGCTGTTACTTTATCATCACCTACAAGTTCTCCCGTCGGAATAGTTGCCGAAATTGACGGTGCAGTTACAGTGCCGTCATAAACCTTATTAATATCTGTTGTTTGTGACGGATTTACAGTAATTGCTTTTGTACCTACTGAAATATCATTACTTGCTTTTGTAGGAGTACCTAAGCTTACTGTAATTTGAGCACCGTTATTAACTGCATTTGAATCAGTTGTGTCGTGACGTGTTATTTTTGCCTCTGCCACGGTCTTAAATGTATCCCAATCACTGCCAGGTGTACTGCCGTCTAAACTGAACTTTGTTTCAGTAGGAATAGGTTTATCCCAATTTGTTCCGTCATAAGTATATTTTGTGTCAATTCCGTCCTCTTTTACGGTAAATGACAATCCTGTTAAATTAAATGTATCACCGTGTGCGAATGGACCTGTCGGTGCAGTTACATTTTCAATACTTCTTGCAGCAAGAACTGAGATTTTCTTAGTAATTGTCATACCTTCGCCGAAGTCAAAAGTATATGTATGATCGCCGTTTGATGCAGTTTCCAAATCTGATTTTGAAACAGTGTATGTTGCCTTATCGACTGCCCAAGTACCACTCGGAGTAGTAGCACCTATCTCTACATCTGAGTAATCACCTAAAGTAATAGTAAATACTTTATCTGTATCATTTGTACCCTTACGATATGTCATATCAGCACTAACGGTCGGTGCAGTTTTTGTTGCAAATGTTACTTCAACAGTTGTATCGGCTGTCGGATTTGCAACGGCGTGTGTAACTGTTTTTTGTACACCGCTAATTGTTTCTCCTGTTACTGCCGTAACTTTGTTTTGATTATCAGCAGTCGCAGTTACAGTATACTTTTCATCAGAATAAACAGTGTATGTTCCGTCTGTTTCTGCTGTAAGAGTGCTTCCGCCGTCTTTTGCAACAGTAACAATACCACTACCTGTACCTGTCTTATTAATTGTCAACTTATGTCCGGCATCAACTGTTAATGCAACAGTTGCAGTTATATCTTCACTGCCCGACGGAGTGAAAGTATAAGTTTGACCTCCGTCTGTACCTGTAATACCGTTTACTGTCCATGTATAACCTGTTGTATGAGCAACAGTCGGTGCAGTCAAAGTGTATGCAGTACCCTTTGTCAATGCAACTCTTGTGCCTGTTGCAATAGTAGGGCTTGAAGTAATTGCACCTTGTGATGGGTTAGTAATTGTAATATAAGGTGTTGTATCAACGGCTGACAAAGATGTTGTTGTAGCAGTTGTTTGACCTGTTACAGTAATTTCAACGTTTTTGTTTGCCGCAGTTGATGTCAAGTCTGTAAGCTTAGTTGCAAGGCTTGCACCTTTTACTGTAATTATATTTCCTGATATTGTGTAATCAGAACTGCTTAATGTTTGTCCATCGATTGTGATACCTGTGATGTCGCCGATAACATGTGTACCTAAAGTAAGTGTGATGTTAACGTCATTCTTATCATATAAATCGAATGAATCAGAGATTGACGCTGATATAGGTGTACTTGCTGTTGCGTCAAAAGAAACAGTCTTTACACCATTACCGTAAATGTCAATATCATCTGATGCTATTGTAGCAGGTTTATCTGCACCAGGATTTGCAGCAGTTTTATCCTTTACAGTAAGAGCAACACCGTTAGTATTATCAAGTGCATAACCTGTGTTAGGTTTTACTGTAATTATAGCATTATATGCTTTATCATATTCAAAATTACCAGATACATCTGCACCATCAGAATCTTGCCATGTAACTTCCGCAGTATAGTTAGCGTCACTCGGTACTGTTGCAACAGTATCCGGTGTTTCACCCGGTTTAGGGTATGTTACAGATACTTGTGCTGTTGTAATTTTTGCATTTGCAACCGTAATCGTATCTATTGCTTGATACTTTGGATTACCGTCATTTGTATCTGTTCCGCTGTACTTAACGTAAACTGTTTGATTATTGTTATCTAAAGTTAATTTAGTAGGTAAATCAGTGGCAGTGGCAGAATCTGCTCCAATAACCAAAGATAGATTGTTCTCTGGAAATTTGTTATATGGTACGACCTCCTCCGTACCGTCACTATACCTTAAAGTAACTTCTAAACCATCAGGTGTATAACTGTCATTCGGTGCGAATGAAGATGTAAGTCCTGTTTTGTTTGATGAAATACCTGTAAGCTTAATAGCGTCAAATGTATATTCAGCCTTTAATGTTCCATCACCGTTAAGTGTTACAGTAGCAGTTTTACCATTGATTGTTGCAGTTGTTGAATCTGTAAACTTGTAACCACTGTCAGCACTTAGTGTAACACTTGCTTTGTATGCTTGATTTTTAGCAAATGTGCTGTCAGCCGGATCCCATGTAACAGCCGGATTAGCCACTACGCCGGTTGTAGTTGTTGTAGCAGTCGTAGCCGGTGTTGCACCAATCTTCGGTGCTGTTACATTTAATGCCACTGTAGATATTTCTGTATCTTCTGTGCCGCCACCTTCCGGGAATTTGTAACTTCTGTTAGCATCAAGTTGAAATTCATACTTAAATGCATCATTCTTAACAGACTCTGCTGTACCACTCAATATATAAAGGACAACCTTACAATTTTCAGGGTATTGAACCCCTGCCTCTGCAAAGCCTCTATCATCAGCCCAAGTATAGTTACTATATGTTTTATCATAATCTGAACTCATATCAAAAGCTTCATTCATTTTGACTAAATCTTTTTTAAAATATAAATAAGGACAAGCGAATGCGTTCTCCCAATCTGCATTGTTATCAGTCATAAATGACCCAAAGTCAGTCTCCAACTGGTATAAATCATTACTGGTAACATCTGTCTCATCATATTGGTAATCTGTGACAAACATAGCGCTCATACTACCGCCACCACCATGTTTAGTACCCGGTGTAATATTAAAACTTTGTAATATACCATTTTTTATTTCAAAAGAAAGTGCTTTTACACTGTCCGGTGTTCCGCTTATCGTTCCCGAACTAGTTGCAGTTTGCGCCGCAAATGTTGTAGGGAGCACCGAAATAAACATAGACAGTGCCAACAACACACTCAAAAATCTTTTTCTCATTATTTAACTCCTTTCGGTTTTTATCTATAACCTTTTCAAACCCACAATTTATCCATTGATTTTTTCTATAAGTTTCGGATATTGATTACAGTAATTTTTCGCATCTTCGTTAGATACATATGGTGAACTTGTATTCAACATTGCATATTGTAATTGATACCACGTCAAATCATTATAATCAACTCTGGCATTTATTGCTCCTTTGACACAATCTACAATAGCTTGAGTCATAGCTTTTCTTTTAGTCGCGGCTACATTTTTACCGTTAGTATCTTGACTAAGTTTCATAGCAGTAAAGACAGATGCTGCCCATGCTGTAATCGTACTGCCTGTTACAGCCCACTGATACGCTTGTTCAAGATATGTAGACGCTGTGAATTTAAAAATCATACCTTCAGCACCTTGAAGTTGAATTGGTTGACCATTAGTCAACGAATTTTTCAAACTTTTCTCGGCTCCAATTATATAATTGTTATTAGATGTGTTTTTTAATATATATCCAACTGTATCAACTGCACTTGTTGGTGTTAACATAACAGGAATTACTTCTCCATTATCCAACTTAATCTCAATGGCTGTACTATCGCTTGCACCTACTTGTTGCAAATCCATTTGTACACTTAAAGATTTTACTTTTGTGACTCCACAGCCCAAAGCATTAATTCTTCTATACTCAAATTCCGCCGAATATATTCCGCTTTTAACTTGACCGTATTTAATAGGTCCTACAGCTGAATACAATTCATTATAATTTTTATCCAACCATTCACCCGGTATATACACAGCTTTAACCATAAGTGTACCGCCATCTATATCATCCGTGGTAACATCGGAGAAATCGAATGATTCCATATCCGGTTTTGTTTGACTTGAATCAACCGGATTACCGTCTGCACCAAGTTCCGGCATTAAGTCGAATGTGGTTGCATTATCAAGTGCCGTCCATGTATCTGACATATTTGAGGCAGATACTTTTGTCCAACCACCTGCATACGGTGCGTCTGCATGAATTGTTTTACCTGCAAAGCAATATTCAAGTTTATTCGTCAGTGGATAATCCGAGCCATTCGTAACCGTTCCCGTTCCGCCCGGAGTTGTCGGGTCGGTTGAATTTGGGCCGGCATGAGGATACTCCCCTCTATAATTATCTGTTCTTTCCTTGCTTGAATAATTCGTATTCGTCTGCAAGTCAGGATGAATAAACTTTTCTTTTACATAATCATTTACCGATTCGGTCGCGTCCTCTCCGACACCACATGTCAATGTGCCGATAAGTGAATCGTCCCAATCGTAAAACATTGTTACGTAAATATCGTTTAGGCTAAGTCCGCCCGCTTTCGCACTCTTTCCTTGTCCGAGTACGATTTCAATATCCTTATTCGCCGCTTGCTCACTCGTTTCAAGAACGCTATCTGTATAATCATACTGATAACCCTTCATTGAAAAGTCCGCTTTATAAATCGTAAAGCCGAACTGTGCCGGTGATACGGAAGATACATCATCAGACGCGATTGTCAGCACTTTATTCTGTGTCCAATCACTATCCCATGCGGAAGTCCATTGATCTTCTATCTTCTTTTTCGCATTTTCATCGGCATATGTGAATCTCGCTACAACAACCGGATTTTGATGTTGGTCGGGATCAGGCGTTGCCTTTGGGTCAGGCGTCGGTGTTACTGTCGGCGTCTTTGTCGGTGTTGGTGTCGCATCCGGATCCGCCGTTGCACTTGGGTCTGTAGTATTATTCGGTACTACGCCCGGATATTCCGCCCCCAAATACAAATAACCAGTTTTCGTCGTCTGATTTGTTGCCGTATCTGTTTTACTTTCAATATATGTCAGTGCGGTGTGAGTTGTCCATGTGTCTTTACCCAGCGTCGGCAACGCTCGCCTTGTAGCCCATGTGGTTGACTCACTCATATCCACCGCTGTTGCCTCATCGTCCCATGTAGTCGGAACTATAAGGCTCGGATCATATTGCAAAACCGCTCCAACCGATGAATAATCTTCGTAATCGCCGTTTACTTCAAGGCTGATTTCCATATAATTATCTTCACCTGTTATACGTTTTGCAACAACAGTTATCTCCGGCTTTGTCGATGTCACTTCATCGGCTAACACCGTAGGAAGCAATCCCACTGCCAACGCAAGAGCTGACATAACTGCTACTATTCTCTTTATCAAGCGGAACCACCTCCATTATTTGCATTAGTTATATTAGACGGATATGTTTTCTCCATATTTTGTTTCAAAAGTGTCAGATCAAACATATTAACCGCTCCGTCACCATTTAAGTCTGCCGCCTCAAACCGTGCTTTATCCAATATCCACGGTTTCTGACGGTTAAAAAATCTCATCAACTCCGCCCTATCAGGCAATTTGATGATTTCATCGCCGTTTATATCACCAACAATCATTTCAATAGTATCGGCAAGCGTCAAATCTGCATTATCATCCACTTGCGTCTTATCTATTTCGATTTCGGGATATGTAAGGTGCGATTGTTTCTTTACAACCATTTTGTAGCTGAACTGATTCGATACAGGCAACTCAAAATTCCACTCACATTCGCCTTTTTTAGTCGTCTTTGTGAGTACGCCGTAAAGATTATTGCCGGCATCATCGGTATCTGCCGATGTAAATGTATACATCGGTGTCGTTTCACCGTCTTTGTATATCTCAACTGTAACCGGTTTTGTATCATTCCAGCACTTAACTGTACCGATTATGTTATATTTACCGTCAGTATTGAATATATCAACTATTTCAACACCGTCAAAATGGTTCTTTGCATTATTGACTTCTGTGGTTTTATCCACGTCACCTTCCCATGACGCTGAATTTGTTACACCGTTTTCGGTTGCGCCCATTACAAATGTTTGTTCCGTAAGGTTTAGTGTTATCGGCTTGCCGACATAACCATCCTCCGGCATTTTATTCAGTCTGAACGGCACTCTAAGCAGATAAACTCTGTCATATCCATCAGTCTGTATAAAATCACTCAGTCGCAAATTTGTACCGTCGACTGATTTTATTGTAACAAATTCCGTTTTATATTTGTCTGTTTGGTCAATATCCAAATCACTTTGCAAGGATTGTTTATACAATTCCGCATTCTTCCAATACGCCACATCACTCGTCGTTACATCTGACTTGATATTGTTACTTTCAATCGTTCCGGCAAGGTCAAAGCCCGTATCGGTACTGATTCTAATATTGCCATCGCAAGGAGTGAATATTTCACTGTCATAATCTATCGCAAAATCCATACTGTACAATCCGTCAAGGAAATACTTCAAATTCTGCGTATTTTTTCTTTCCTACCGTCAGATTTACTACCATCTGTCCCAGGGCATTTCCCAGTGCTCCTGCTAAAGCGGATGCTCCGCCGCCTCCCGGAACCGGTGCCTTGGAAGAAAGAACCTCCAGGTATTCACATATCTTTTTCTCTTCTGTCATTTTTTCTCCTCAATAATCTCTGTGTGCTGTCTGCACAGCAGACATGTTGAAACCACCTGTGAAAAACACGGGATGCGTATTTTGTTTCCTACGTTTTACCTTATTCCTCAGCCTTGACAATCACGTCTTTTGTCAGATCCTTGATCACTTCTCCTGCAATGATCAGGCCTACCACGGACGGCACAAATGCAGTACTTCCCGGAATATCCCGGCGTTCAGTACATTTATGAGCTGCACCTGGCGGGCAGATGCAGTGGTTTCTGCAACTGATGGCCATATCGTTGATCGGTCTTGTAGGCTGCTCCTCGGAGTAAACCACCTTTAATTTCTTTACGCCTCTTTTTTTCAGCTCCCGGCGCATAACTTTTGCCAACGGGCAGACTTTTGTTTTGTAAATGTCAGCTACACGGAACATGGTAGGATCTAATTTATTTCCGGCGCCCATGGAGCTGATGATGGGAACTCCTTTTTCTTTTGCTTTCATTACCAGTTCCAGCTTGGCTGTAACGGTATCTACTGCGTCTACGATATAGTCGTAATCTTCAAATGGAAATTCGTCTGCGTTTTCCGGCAGGAAGAAGCATTTGTGGATCTCTACCTTTACGTCCGGGTTGATCTCCAGCATACGTTCTTTCATCACTTCTGCCTTGTATTTTCCTACAGTTTTGCGGGTTGCAATGATCTGGCGGTTTAAGTTGGTCAGGCATACTTTATCGTCATCGATCAGGTCGAATGCGCCTACTCCGCTTCGCACCAGTGCTTCACAGGTATAACCGCCTACTCCGCCGATGCCAAATACTGCTACACGGGAAGAAGCCAGCTTTTCCATTGCCGCTTTGCCAAATAATAATTCTGTTCTTGAAAACTGATTTAACATGCATTTTTCCTCTTTATCTGTCACTCACTTGTCAGTAGTATCATGCTGTTGGTCATACAGTGCACAAACAGTGCACAGACCATAACTATTACTTAAAAAATGATACTTCATACCCGCTGTCTTGTCAATTGGCAAACCTTTGGGTATAATAGTCATAACTAACTGCAGATCAAATCCAAAAGAGGTGTATACAAACATGAATCCAATGAATTTTCTTGCTTTAAAACCATCCTGGGAAAAATTTCGGACCAATCACCCGAAAATGATCTCCTTTGTGAAAACAGCTTCCAGGGAAAGCTTTTTAGATGAAGGCAGTCTGATCGAGATCAAGGTCACCAACAGCAGCGGAAAAACCATGGCTGCCAATATCCGTGTGAAAAAAGATGATATTGAGTTTTTAGGAGGCTTAAAAAATGCGCTGGAGAAGTAATTTCCCCGGCGTATTTTTTAATATTTTTTCTTACATTTTTTTACATTTTAATGAAATGTATATATTCTTTGATTTTTATATGGTAAAATTCAGATACAAAATATTATTTTACTTGAAGCTGCCAGTTGGATATCACGGCAGTGTCAGAAAGGAGTTCCTATGTTAGAACTGATCCTCTATTTTGGTCCTGTTATCCTGGTTGTGCTTCTGGTGCTTCTCATCATAACCCAGGGGTATGTAAAAGCCCCGCCGGATCACGCCTACATTATTTCCGGTCTCAGAAAAGAGCCCAGAGTCCTGGTAGGCCGCGCCGGTTTAAAGCTGCCTTTCTTTGAACAGTTAGCTGTATCTTGGCCAGATCACTGTTGATATTAAAACAGATGAATACATTCCTACCAACGATTTTATCAATGTCATGGTAGATGCTGTTGCAAAGGTGCGCGTAGCAGATGATCCGGCTATGTTAAAGCTGGCTATGCGAAACTTCTTAAATAAGAACTCCGTCAAGATCGCCGCTGATCTGCAGGATTCTCTTCAGGGCAACATGCGTGAGATCATTGGTACGCTGACCCTTCGTGCCATTAATACAGACCGGGATTCTTTCTCTGACCAGGTTATGGCAAAGGCTTCCAAAGATATGGAAAAGCTTGGGATTGAGATCCTTTCCTGCAATATCCAGAATGTAACTGATGAACATGGCCTGATCCAGGATCTTGGTATGGATAACACATCTAAGATCCGCAAGGACGCTTCCATTGCAAAGGCGGAGGCAGAACGTGATATTGCCATTGCCCAGGCTGCTGCAGATAAGGCTTCCAATGAGGCAAGAGTTCTGGCAGAAACAGAGATTGCACAGAAGAATAATGAACTGGCTATTAAAAAGGCGGAATTACAGAAGGCTTCTGATACCAAAAAGGCGGAAGCAGACGCTGCTTATGAGATCCAGAAGCAGGAACAGCAAAAGACCATCCAGGCTGCTACTGTTAACGCACAGATCGCCAAGGCGGAACGTGAAGCAGAACTGCGTAGACAGGAAGTTG
>ENA-OPVG01000275-OPVG01000275.1-human-gut-metagenome-genome-assembly--contig:-NODE-275-length-45470-cov-5.869250_pt1 | contig 45470 bp, 40 predicted proteins | sample MGYA00241093_ERZ501975 | MGnify/ENA primary metagenome ERZ501975 (study PRJEB25962, sample SAMEA2042993) | human gut metagenome | biome: human gut; feature: human-associated habitat; material: faeces... | reverse complement strand
TATTTATTTATTATTTTTTATTAATTGTGATTTTTTTATTAATTAATTCTAATTTTTTATATTTTATTTTTTATTTAATTATATTTTTTAAAAATTTTTTTTAATTTTTTATATTTTTTTATTTTTCACAATTTAAATTTATATTTATTTTATATTTTTATTTTATATTTTTATTTTGTCAGATTTAATTTTCAATATTTTCATAAATAAAATCAATTTATTAAATTAAAAAAAATATTTTTTCTTTTTTTTACTATTTTATTCTAATTTATTCTATTTTTTTCATAATTAATTAAATTTAATTTTATTTTCCTCTTTTTAGATTAATTTCAAAATAGTTTTCCACATTTTATAAACTATTTTTATCTAATTTATTCTATTTTATTCTTTTTTTTTCTAATTTTTTCTATTTTTTCATTCCATCATATATTATTAATTTTAAAAACAAAAACGAAAATTTTTAATTTTCATTTTTAATTCTACTTTTTATCATACCCAAAAAATTATTTATTTTAAAAAGTTTTCCACAAACAATTAATAAGTTGTGGAAAACTTTTTTATTAATCTTCTTTAAGTCTAATAGGTAAAATCATATAAACGTAATCTCTATTTTCTGTTGATTTTATCAAACAAGGAGAAATACTTGTACCAAATTCAACATAAACATTTTCATCATCAATTGCTTTTAAGCAATCAAGAAAATATTTTGGATTAAATCCTGCTTCAAGATTTTTTCCTTCAGTTGAAACAAATAATTCCTCTTTAGCATCACCTGTTTGATTTGTACAAGAAATAACAACTTTACCAATATCAACATTAATTTTTACTGGGTATTTTTTCTCTTTTTCTACAGAAGATGCAGAAATTAAACTAATTCTTTCAAAACTATTTTGTAAATTATTTTTATTAACCTCTACTCTTGTTTCCCAATTATCAGGAATAACACTTTTATAATTTAAAAATTCACCATCAAGAATTCTAGTAACAATTTTACAATTATCCATTTCAAATAAAGCCTGATTCTTTGAAACCCCTATTTTTACTGGTTCAAAAGAATCTAATAAAATTTTATTTACTTCGTTTAATGTTTTTCCAGGAATTACTGCATTAAAATCATTTGTCTGTTTGTTTAAGAATATACTTCTTAAAGCAAGTCTAAATCCGTCTACTGCAACAATATTTAGTTTATTTTGTTTAACTTCGAATAAGCATCCTGTAAAAATAGGCCTATTTTCTTCTGAACTTACTGCAAATATAGTTTTTCTAATCATATTTTTTAAAGTATTTTGTTCAACTTCTATAGAATTTTCAACTTCAATCTTTGGAAGTTCAGGAAATTCTTCTGGATTCATAGTTGCTAATTTATATAAAGATCCTTCACATTCAATTTCTAATAAATTTTTGTCATTTAAAGTTAAATAAATTTCAGTATCTGGTAATTTTCTTATAATTTCACTAAACATTATAGCATTTACAACAGTACTACCTTGTTCTTTAACATCACATTCCATCACATATTCTATACCGATTTCTAAATCATAAGTTGTTAATTTTATTTCATTATCATTTGTTTGAATAAGTATACCTTCTAGTATAGGCATTGTAGTCTTAGAAGCCACACCTTTAACTACGGAATTAATGGCTTTTAAGATTTTGTCTTTGTAACATACAATTTTCATTTTTGTTCCTCCCTATAAATATATATTATAATAATAAAAGTATTTAGTAGTAGTAGTAGTAGGTACTGTGGAAACTGTGGATAACTATGTTGAAAGTTACTACCCCTAGCAAAATGCCTGTGCATAACTCAGTGGATAACTTGGTAAAATTTCCACAGTGAAAAAATTGAAATGTGGATAAATGAGTTTTCCACATGTTATACACACGTTTTCCACATGGTGGTGTGGATATCTAATGTTGCTATTCCGTAAGAACAGATTCAACATTTTTTTCCAAACAATTATTTTTCCAAACATAAATTTAAAAACAATAAATTTTATTTAGAGCCTACTTGTTTTTTTCACTCGTAATTATGTTTTCCACACTTTCCACAATTAACTTGGTACTATTTTTCTCTTTTATTTCTTTTGCAATTTTGTTGTAGCCATGTATTACTGTTGAATGGTCTCTATTACCGAATTCTACACCAATTTGAGGGAATGACATCCCTGCAACTTCTCTACAAAGATACATTGCAATTTGTCTTGGAAAAGCAACATCATTAGACCTTTTACTACCACTTAAGTCATCTTTATCTATGCTAAAATATTTAGCAATAGTCTCTTTTATGAAATCACTAGAAATTACTTTTTCACTTTCATATTTGAATTCATTAATAATATTTTCCGCAAGTTCAATTGTAATTGGACTGTGTGTTAAATTGGCTCTAGCAACAATTTTATTAAATACACCTTCTAATTCTCTTATGTTTGAATCAATTTTTGTTGCTATGTCGGATAAAATCGAATCATCAATTATTATACTTTCATCCTGAGCCTTTTTTCTTAAAATTGCCAAACGAGTTTCATAATCTGGACAAGATATATCGGCTAAAAGCCCCCATTCAAATCTAGATTTTAATCTATCTTCCAAAAATTCAATATCTCTTGGAGGCTTATCACTTGAAATAATGATTTGTTTTCTAGCTTCTCTTAAAGTATTAAATGTGTGGAAGAATTCTTCTTGAATTCTTTCTTTACCAGCTATAAATTGGATATCATCAATAAGTAGAACATCTATATTACGATATTTATTTCTAAACATTTCGGTTTTACCATCTCTGATAGCGTTTATAAGTTGATTTGTAAATTTTTCTGATGTAACATATAGAACATTAGATTTTGGATTATTTTCTAAAATTCTGTTACCAATAGCTTGCATTAAGTGAGTTTTACCCAAACCAACACCACCGTATAAAAATAACGGATTGTAAGATTCTCCAGGTTCATTTCCTACTGCTAATGCTGCTGCATGTGCAAATCTGTTGTTATTACCCACAACAAAAGTTTCAAAAGTATATTTTGGATCTATTGTCTGATGGTTAGTTTCAAGTTCGGCATCTGTAACATTCGAATTTTTATCTGCAATAATATTTTGATTTGTGTTTTCCTCTTTTGAAAGATCAATAACAGAAAAAGTCCATTCTTTATTTGTGATAAATCTTAAAGTGTTGAAAATTAGACTATTAAACTTGTTTTCAATAAAATCTTGTTGAAATTCAGAAGTTGCTGTAAAAACAATATGATTATCTTTTATTGAATCAATTCCTAATGGAGCAAACCATGTATCATAAGAAATTGTTGAAACTTCACCTTTGAGTAATTCTTTTAATTTGCTTAAAAGTTCATCTTTGTCTACGCCCATTTTTTTTTCATCCTTTCTAACAAAACTTATCCACATAGTTATCCACAGTTGTTGATAAGTTTGTAATATTTTAGTAATAAAAGCCAAAAATATACGAACAGAATTTTTACTGAAATACCAATAAAAAACGCGCATTTTTTTGTAATTCATATAATAACAAATAATATAATAAAAAGTCAATAGGGTTGTGGAAAATTTTTTTTAATTGTGGAAAATTTATAAAAAAACTGTGGATAACTTCCTTATATTACAAAAATATTACAAAAAAATGAAAAATAAAAGTTTACATAGTACCAAATTTCTTTTTACACTTTTTTAAAAAAACTCTTGACAAACGCAAACTGTTTACTGTATAATCGATATACTTGCAAATATGTATAAAACTTCCAGAAATGGAATTTAATAAAATTAAGCAGTAGGAGGTGCTAAAGAATGAAAAGAACATTTCAACCAAAAAACAGACAAGAAAAGAAAGAACACGGATTTATGAAAAGAATGAAAACAAGAGCAGGCAGAAACGTTTTAAAAGCAAGAAGAGCTAAAGGTAGAAAAAAATTAAGTGCATAATTTAATTTTTTTCATGCCACTTTTCAAATGCAAGAAGGTATAAAAATGAAAAAAACAAAAATGTTAAAAAAAAATTATGAATTTAAACACGTTTTGTCAAAAGGAAAATATTTTTCAGGAAAAAACATAGATGCTTTTATAAAAGACAATAATAAAGACTGTAATTTACTAGGACTAGCCATAAGTGTAAAAACTGCAAAAGCAGTTAAAAGAAACCACATAAAAAGGCTAATTAGAGAAAATTATAAGATATTAGAACCACAAATAAAAACAGGAAAAAGCATCGTTTTTTTATGGAAAAAGAATGTAGACATAAAATATGCGACATTTGAAAACATAAAAAAGGATATGAATTATATATTTGACAAGGCACAAATTAAAGAAAATACGGAAATATAGAAATGAAAAAAATATTATTAAAAGCAATAAATTTTTATCAAAAGCATATTTCTTTATGGTTAGAAAGTAAAAATATAAATTGCAAATTTTACCCAACATGCTCAGAATATACAAAACAAGCAATAGAAAAGTATGGTGCGGTAAAAGGTACAATTTTAGGAATACATAGAATTTTAAGATGTAATCCTTTCTCAAAAGGCGGGTATGACCCGCTAAAATAGTCAGGAGGAAAATAAATGTTTCAATTTTTTGCAAACATTTTTGGATATTTATTAAACTTTATTAACAATTTTGTTGGAAATTATGGTTTAGCAATAATTTTATTCACTGTTTTGATAAAAATTATTATGTTACCATTATCAATAAAACAACAAAGGACAATGAAAAAAAGCACAGAACTTAACGAAAAAATTAAAGTTTTGCAATTTAAATATAAAAATGATCCAGAAAAGTTAAATAGAGAAATGATGGATTTATATAAAAAAGAAAATATGAGTCCATTTAGTGGATGTTTAAGTACAATAGCACAATTTATATTATTAATATCAATATTCTATATGGTTAGATGCCCATTAACATACATGGAAAAAATAAATAATGACCAAATAAACACATATGTACAACAACTAAAAGACGGTGGAATTACTGTAAATCAAGCATATTCAGAAATTGATATAATAAGAGAATTAGATTACTTAAAAGAAAAAATGCCAGAAGATGAAGGTTTAAATAAAATTAATTTAAACATGAATTTCTGCGGATTAGACTTAAGTAAAATACCACAACAAAACTTAAATGATTGGACAGTATATATAATACCAGCACTTTATATAATATCAACATTTATATCAATGAAAATTACAACATCAATGCAAAAGAAGAGCAAGAAGAATGATGGAGTGATTGATATTACTGAAAAAGAGGAAAAAGACAGTAAAGAAGAAGAGAAAAACGAAATGGAAGATATGATGGAACAATCAAACAAAATGATGTCTTGGATGATGCCAATAATGTCTGTTTCAATATCTCTTGTAGCACCATTAGGGCTAGCGTTGTATTGGTTAGTAAATAACATTTTAATGATTGGCGAAAGATTAGTTTTAAACAAAATTATAAAAGATTAAATATATTTGCCGGAAGAAGGGGAAATGTTAGAATGAGTAAAAGTATTGTAGCTGAAGGAAAAACAACAAATGAGGCCATAGAAAAAGGCTTAAAAGAATTAAAAGTTACTAAAAATATGGTTGATATTAAAGTTTTAGAAAGTGGGGAAAAACGCAGTTTTTTCAGTATTTTAGCACCAAGAGTTGTTAAGGTACAATTAACAGTAAAAGAAAATGAAAAACATGAAAATGTAAAAAAAGATAGAAAAGAAATAGAATTATCTATTGAAGAACAAGAAAAAGCAGAAAAAAATGTAGAAAAATTCTTAAAAGAATTTTTAGAAAAAACTCAAAAAGATGCTAAATATAGCATAGAAAAGACATCATCAGGACTAAAAGTAAACATAAATAATGAAAATTTAGGATTTTTAATAGGATACAGAGGAGAAACATTATATGCTTTCCAAACTATCTTATCTACAATAGCAAGCAATGGAACAGAAAGCAGAGTAAGAGTTGTTTTAGACATAGAAGGATATAAAGCAAAAAGAGAAAAAGCATTAGAAGATTTGGCAGAAAAACTTGAAAAAACAGTTATAAAAACTAAAAAATCTGTTACTTTAGAGCCAATGCAAGCCTATGAAAGAAAGATAATTCATGCAAAACTACAAAATAGCGACAAAGTAGAGACTAGAAGTATAGGAGAAGAACCTAGAAGAAGAGTAGTTATATCTTTAAAAAGAAATTAAATATATAAAATCGGAGGTCAAAGGTCAGATTTTACTTGTATAAAGTAATTCTATCTTTGGCTTCTTTTTTGTTGAAAAAGGAGGTAAAAAATAATGGATGTAATCGCTTCAATATCTACGGCTCCGCGGAATTGGTGGAATTGGAATAGTACGTATGAGTGGGGAAAAATGCTTTGACGTACTAAATAAAATCTTTAAACCTAAAAAGCAAGAAAGCGTAGAAAATATTAAAGGATATACAATAAAATATGGTCATATTGTAGAAAATGAAGAAATAATAGACGAAGTTTTAGTATCATATTTCAAGGCTCCAAGAAGTTACACAACAGAAAATATGTGCGAAATAAACACACATGGTGGAAATATAGTAATAAGAAAAATATTAGATTTATGTTTAAAAAATGGCGCAAATCTAGCCGAGCCAGGGGAATTTACAAAAAGAGCTTTTTTAAATGGAAGAATTGATTTATTACAAGCAGAGTCTGTTATAGATGTAATAAATGCAAAATCAGAAAAAGAAGCAAAAACGGGAATAAAGCAATTAGAGGGTGTTTTATCCAGAAAAATAAAGGAAATAAAACAAGAAATTTTAGATGTTATGGTTAATGTGGATGTTAGCATAGATTATCCAGAATATGATGTTGAAGATGTTACAAGTAGCCAAATATCAAGCATGTTAGACAGTGTACAAAATAAATTGGAAATACTTGAAAAAAGTTTTGACAACGGAAAATTGATTAAGGAAGGAATAAAAACTGCAATAATTGGAAAGCCAAACGCAGGAAAATCATCACTATTAAATGCAATACTAAAGGAAGATAGAGCAATTGTTACGGAATATGAAGGTACAACAAGAGACACAATAGAGGAATTTGTTAATATAGAGGGTGTTCCTCTAAAATTAATAGATACTGCAGGCATAAGGGATGCTAAAGACGAAGTTGAAAAAATAGGAATAAAGAAGTCTAAGGAAATTGCAAATGATGCAGATTTAGTTATTGCAATATTTGATAGTTCTAAGGAATTAACTGTAGAGGATGAAGAAATTTTAAATATTATAAAAAATAAAAAATCAATAATTTTGTTAAATAAAGCAGATTTGAATAGTGTTTTGACTGAAAATGATGCTAAATTTAAAGAAATTACTGAAAATGTTATAAAAATTTCTGCATTAAATGGAGAAGGATTGGAAAAATTGTACAATTTAATATCTAAAATGTTTAGTTTGGAAGAAATAAATGTAGATAATGATGTTATAGTTACAAATTTAAGACATAAAAATTTAATTTCAAAAGCAATCGAAAATGTAAAAAAAGCAAAAAATACTGTTAAAGAAAATATGCCAATTGATATAATTGCAATTTTTGTAAAAGATATTTTGGAAGATTTAGGAAATATAACAGGAGAAGTTGTAACTGATGATATAATAAATGAAATTTTTTCTAAATTCTGTTTAGGAAAATAACACTATAAAATTATCACGAGAATCCAAAATAAACCAAATTAATACAAAAACCAGTATAATTTTATAGATAAGATACTAAAATTAAAATAAAACGAAAATAAGAGGAAGTTTTTGAAAAATAATATAAAAAAATTTAAAAATTAAAAAAGCTAATACAATAAACAGAAAATGTATACAAATTGTGGAAAGAAAATCAAAATAAAAGAACAATTGTGGAAAAAATTAAGAAACAATACAAAAAAATAGGCGAACAAATATTACAGTATACATAAAATATTTTAGTTAACCTATAGGATAAGCACTGTATCGTAAAATTAAATTGAAACACGCTATCCTACGGAAATTGAGATGTTCGACAAAATTCGACAAAACATAACTTGCACTAATTAGTTAAATTGGTTTAGAGTATAAAAAAAACAGCGTTTTCTGTTTCTTGTGGAAAGGAAAAAAATATGAGTTATTATGCAGGAGACTACGATGTAGCAGTTATTGGAGCAGGACATGCAGGATGTGAAGCAGGACTTGCATCAGCAAGATTAGGAATGAAAACATTAGTATTTTCTATCAGCCTAGAAGCAGTAGCAAACATGCCATGTAATCCACACATAGGAGGAAGTTCAAAAGGCCATCTAGTTAGAGAAATTGACGCACTAGGTGGAGAAATGGGAAAAAATATTGACAAAACAATGATTCAAATAAAAATGTTAAACACATCAAAAGGACCAGCGGTCCATTCTTTAAGAGCACAAGCAGACAGAAAAAAATATCATGCAGAAATGAAACATACTTTAGAAAAACAAGAAAACTTATTCTTAAAACAGGGAGAAATTGTGGATATTAAAGTAGAAAATGGCAAGGTAGTGGGGATAGAAACAGCAGTTGGCGCAATATATGGAGTAAAAGCAGTTATAGTTGCTACAGGAACGTATCTTAAAGGGAAAATATTTATGGGAGAATTTTCACAAGAAAGTGGACCTGATGGAGTTGCTGCCGCGAATAAGTTATCAGAATCATTAAAACGTATAGGTGTCGATTTAGTAAGGTTTAAAACGGGAACACCTGCAAGAATAAATAAAAGAAGTATTGATTTCAGTAAAATGGAAGTCCAAAAAGGAGATGAAAATATTGTACCATTCTCTTTTGAAGACGAAATAAAAGACTTAAAGCAAGTAGATTGCTATCTAACCTATACAAATGAGAAAACGCACCAAATAATAAGAGATAATTTGCATAGGTCACCATTATATGGCGGAGAAATAAAGGGAACAGGGCCTAGATATTGCCCATCTATAGAAGATAAAGTTGTTAGATTTAGTGATAAGCCTAGACATCAGGCATTTGTTGAACCAGTTGGAATGGATACAGATGAAATGTATATACAAGGTTTAAGTTCTTCTTTACCAGAAGATGTACAAATTGCTTTATATCACACAATACCAGGACTTGAAAATGCCGAATTTACAAGGTCTGCATATGCTATAGAATATGATTGTATAGACCCATCAAACTTAAAACTATCACTAGAGTATAAAGGAATAGACGGTCTATTTATGGCAGGTCAAACAAATGGAACTTCTGGATATGAAGAGGCTGCATGTCAAGGATTAATTGCAGGAATAAATGCTGCACAAAAAATAAAAGGAAAAGAACCAGTGATTTTAGACAGAACTCAAGGATATATCGGTGTTTTAATTGATGATATTGTTACTAAAGGAACAAACGAACCATACAGAATGATGACTTCTAGAGCCGAATATAGACTACTTTTAAGACAAGACAATGCAGATTTAAGATTAACAGAGATTGGACATGATGTTGGTTTGATTTCTGAAGAAAGATATCAAAAATTCTTAACAAAAAAAGCAAATATTGAAAAAGAAATTGTAAGATTGAAAAATACTATTGTTAAACCAACTCAAGAAGTGAACGAATTGTTGATAAATTGTGGAACATCACCTCTTACAACAGGTACAAAGATGAATGAACTTTTAAAAAGAACAGAACTTAATTATGATAAATTGGCTCCAATTGACCCAGAAAGACCAGAATTAACTTTACAAGAGAAAGAAGAAGTTGAAATTCAAGTTAAATATGAGGGATATATTAAAATGCAAGAAGAGCAAGTAGAAAAATTCAAAAAAATGGAGACTAAGTTGTTGCCTGAGGATATTGATTACAGTTCAATTAATGGCTTATGTTTAGAGGCAAGACAAAAACTTGATAAACTTAGACCACGCTCAATTGGGCAAGCATCAAGGATTTCAGGAGTTTCTCCAGCTGATATATCTGTACTTTTAATATATTTACAAGTAAATAAAAAAGCCAATAAATAGGAACTGAAAGAATTATAATAGAATATTTACTAATATGAAATTATTAGAATAAATATTTTAAAGGAGATAGTATGAATATAGAAGAATTTAAAGAAATAATGATATCATATGGTTCAAAAATAGAAATAAATTTTACCGAGGAACAAATAAATAAATTTTATAAATATATGAATCTATTATTAGAATGGAATGAAAAAATTAATTTAACGGCAATAACAGATCAAAAAGAAGTAATTTTAAAACATTTTATAGATTCACTAACAATAAATAAATATTTAAAACAGAATTCAACACTTGCAGATGTTGGTACAGGAGCAGGTTTCCCGGGAATTCCATTAAAAATAGTAAGACCTGATTTAAAAATTACATTAGTTGATTCACTAAATAAAAGAATTAATTTTTTAAATATTGTTATAGATGAATTGGAACTAAAAAATATAACTGCTGTTCATAGTAGAATTGAGGATTTTGGAAAAAATAAACAGTATAGGGAAAAGTTTGATTATGTTACGGCAAGAGCGGTTGCAAATTTAGCGGTTCTTTCTGAGTATTTACTTCCAATTATAAAAGTTGGAGGACAGGCTATTGGTATGAAAGGTAGTAATGTTAAAGAGGAACTTGTTGATGGAAAGAATGCGATAGGTGTTTTGGGCGGAAAGTTAAGTTGCGTTGATGAGTTTGTTTTGCCGGATTCTGATATTTTTAGAAATGTTGTTGTAATTGATAAAATTAAGAATACTCCTGGAAAGTTTCCTAGGAAAGCAGGGGTTCCTTCTAAAGAACCAATTAAATAAAAAGAAAGCACTATGTTTTGTAGTGCTTTTTTAGTTTTATAAGAAACAAGTTTTTATATATTGTATTTGCGTAAGAGCTCCTTCATTCTTAAAAATCTTCTCGGCTGCATTACGAAATATAAGAATTTGTTGCTGTAAAAACTGCAAATTTTTTAGAAAAATTCATAAAAAATATTGACTTTTAACCAAAAATTGTATAAGATAAATATAGCAAAAAACAAAGTAACAAGTAAACATTTACATAAAAGAAACGGGGGCAAAAAAAGTGGGAAAAATAATATCAGTAGCAAACCAAAAAGGCGGAGTAGGAAAGACAACAACAACAATAAACTTAAGTACAATGCTAGCAAAAAAAGGAAAAAAAGTATTACTAATAGACGCTGATCCTCAAGGGAATGCAACAAGTGGAGTAGGAGCAGAAAAAGAAGTAGAATACTCAACATATGACATATTAGTATCAGACGTTGACATGGCACAAACAGTAGAAAAAACAATGATAAAAAATCTATTAGTATGTCCATCAAACATAAACTTAGCAGGAGCAGAAGTAGAACTAGTATCGATGATGTCAAGAGAACAAAGACTAAAAGAAAAATTAGATGAAGTAAAAGACAAATTTGACTACATATTAATAGATTGCCCACCATCATTAGGACTAATAACATTAAATGCATTCACGGCTTCAGACAGTGTTTTAATACCAGTACAATGCGAATACTATGCGCTAGAAGGACTTGGACAACTACTAAATACAATAAACTTAGTAAAAAAGCACCTTAACAAAACACTAGAAATAGAAGGAGCACTTCTAACAATGTATGATGCAAGAACAAATTTATCAAACCAGGTAGTAAAGGAAGTGAAAAAATACTTTGGAGATAAAGTTTACAAAACTGTTATACCTAGAAATGTAAGATTAAGCGAAGCACCAAGTTACGGAATGCCTATAACAGAATATGACCCAAAATCTAAGGGAGCAAAGACATACGAAAAATTTACAAAAGAATTTTTAAAAATAAATAATGGATAAAATAAGAGAGGAAAGTGATAAAAATGCCTAAAATGACTGGATTAGGAAAAGGGTTGGACGCTTTATTTGGACCAACACCAGAAGAAGAAAAAGTAAAAGATGATGACATACTTAAAAATCTAAAAATAACAGAAGTAGAGCCAAACAGAGAACAACCAAGAAAAAACTTTAATCAAGAAGCATTAGAAGAACTAGCGGAATCAATAAAAGAATATGGATTAATACAACCAATAGTTGTAACAGAAAAAGATGGATATTACTGTATAATTGCTGGTGAAAGAAGATGGAGAGCGTGTAAACTTGCAGGTTTAGAGGAAATACCAGCAATAGTAAGAGAAGATGATGAAAGAAAAAATAAAGAAATCGCACTAATAGAAAATATTCAAAGAGAGGACTTAAATCCATTTGAAAAGGCTCTTGGAATAAAAAATTTAATGGAATCATATAACCTTACACAAGAAGAAGTTGCAAAAAAATTAGGCAAAGGAAGAAGTACAATAGCAAATTCAATAAGAGTTCTAAACTTAGAACCACGTGTGTTAGAACTTGCTAAACAAGGAAAAATATCAGAGGCACATTGTAAATTATTACTTTCAATTACAGACCCAGAAAAACAATATTTAACAGCAATTGATATTATAGAAAGAGGAACAACAACAAGAGAACTAGAACAAACAAATAAAAAAATAAATCAAAAACAGGTATCAAAAGAAGAATTGAAAAAAATAAATATCTTATATAAAGATATAGAAAATACTTTCCAAGGTTTTTTCGGTACAAAAGTAAAAATGGCTCCAGGAAAGAAAAGAGGAAAAATAATAATAGAATATGCATCAAATGACGACTTAGAAAGAATTTTGAATATTATAAAATAGAAAGGTTGATTAAATGCAGGGAATAACTGAAATTTTAAAAACAGATAATTATTTGTTAATTTTAAGTGTAATAGTTTTAATATTATTTATTGGAGTTGTAGTATTATTAATAAATAATGTTAATATGTCAAGAAAATACAAAAACTTTATGAAAAAATTAGGAAATGGCAAGGATCTAGAAGAAGATTTAAGCAATTATATGTATAGAGTTGATAGAGTTGAAAAACAAAATGGTCAAATAATGGAATTTTGTAAAAGCCTAGATAATGATTTATCAAAGTGTATACAAAAAGTTGGTGTTGTTAGATATAGTGCTTTTAAAGATACAGGAAGCGATTTGAGTTTTGCAGTAGCTTTATTAGATGAACAAAATTCAGGTGTTGTATTTAATGGCATTTATTCTAGAGAAATGTCTAATATTTATGCTAAACCAGTCGAAAAAGGTAATTCTTCTTATACATTGTCTTCAGAAGAAGCAGAGGCTATTAGAAGGGCAATTAGTTCGAATAATGTATATAGGGAGAAATAAATGAAAGAAAATTTAATAAAAGTAAAAAAATTTGTAGAAAAACATGATGAAATTTTTGTAACAATTTTAATTTTTATTATGTCTTTAGGATATTCACTATATGTAAAAACGTGCGTGGGAGACGAAGTTTGGAATTTTCAAAATGTATACAAAATTTATAATGGTTACAAAATATATGTAGATGCAAATGTTATAACCACTCCTATATTTCATTTTATAGGAGCTTTGGTTTTTAAAATATTTGGAGCAAACTTTTTTATTTTTAGAATGTATAGCCAAATAACATTTACTATATTCTTTATGGAAATATACAAATTCTTTAAATATCTAAAAATAGACAAAAAAAATGCATTCTTTTTATTAATTATATTTTTTACATTGCAGCAAGATCTTATTATGGCGTCAGCAAATTATAACACATTATCAATAATATTTTATGTTTTTGCGGTGATAGTAGTATTAAATAAAGAAAATGTAAAAGGATATGTATTAATTGAATCAATATTGGTAGCATTAATAATTTTAACAAAACAAAATATAGGAGTATTTTATTTAATAGGTTTAATATTATATACAATTTTAAATAAAAAAGAATTAAAAAATACAATAAAAATTATGGGAATTACAGGAATTTTTGGAATAATATTTGTTTTGATATTATATTTTAATAACCTTTTAGATGGATTTATAAGTTATGCAATACTTGGAATAAATGAGTTTAGTAAAGAAAATAAAACTGTTGATTTATTTATGATTTTTGCAATAATTGTGACTACTTTAAATGGATTATTGTTAATATCTATTAATTCAAATGATAAATTTAAGAAGAAGGAAGAAAGAAAAAATATTAATAATATTGCATGTTTTGCATATCCCTTGCTGGGAATGATATATCCTATTATTAATATTTCACACGTAAAATTTGCTTTATCGATACAATATGTTTTATTATTTTATATTTTATATTTATTAGTCAAAGGAAGCAAAATAGAAAAAAATAAAATAAAAAAATATATAATTTTTATATTGGAAATTTTTATAATAGGATATTATTTAATAAGTTCGATTACATATATAATAAAATATTTTAGAAAAATTTCAAATGATGAATATAAGTATAATGAACCGTATTATGGGACAATATTTAATGATGAAAAAAAAGAAAAAATTAAAGATATAACTGGATACATGCAAGGTTGTGACAACGAAGTTGTTTGCATATCTACAGATGCATGGTTATATATGATACCATTAAAACAGAGTAATAAAGAATTTGATATGTTATTATTAGGAAATCTTGGAAAAGATGGAGAAAAAGGAGTTATAGAAAAAATAAAAGGATTTAAAGGCAAAAAAATAATATTAATGAATAAAGAAAAAAATAGTTGGCAGGAATCAGATAAAATAATTGAATTTGTAGAAAATAATTTTACAAAAATAGGCGAAATAAAAGATATTCTAATATATCAATAAAAATGAAAAAGAATAAAAAGCAAATTAGGCTTATTTATTCTTTTTTTCTATTACACACATATTTTTCCATGCAATCAAAATACATAGCATAAAAATCAACATATGTCTGTAGGTAAACCTAGTATGAATAATAGTATGATTACTTAGTACAATATACCAAACAATTGGCATTAAAGCAATTAATAATATTGGTAGTGACATATTAAAATAATCTTTTTTGTTTTGTAATTTGATTTTATATTTACTCATATTTAATAAAAATAAAAACAAACAAAAATTGCCAATAATAACGCAATATATTATATTGTTAAGTACAAAACTGCCAATTACCTCAGAAATTTTTGTGGTTTTATAACTTACACTATTTTCTGTTCTATATATAACTTGTGAAATAGCAGTATTTATAATGTTTTCATTATATAAAAGATCATAAATGATCCATTTACTAAACCAAGTAAAACCATATCCAAGAAGCCAAATTAAGCTAGATTTTATAATAATTTTTATAAAATCTTTACATTGCAAATCATTGCTTTCTTTTTGCTTATAGGTTATATATAAAATCAAAGGAATAGCAAGTGTAATTAAAGGAACTGTTAAATAATCCACGTAATTAGTAATACAAGCAGTTATAAAAATAAATAAATATAAATTTTTAATTTTATCAATTCTTTTAAGTAATATTATACTTGATATCATCATAACCAAAAATACAGGAGCACTTTCTAAAGAATAAGATACCAAAAAATAGCTATATAATATTAATGAAATTGCAAAAATCCCAGCTTCTAGTAGACCAATTTTGTTTTTAATTAATTTTAATAACCATATAAATAAAAAAACAAAAATAATTAATAAAATAATGCGAATTTCACTAACATTAAAAAATATTAACAATGTTCTAAGGATGGGCAAATATCCATGCCAATAACGAGCATATGTAACAGATGTATCAATATTTCCATCTAAAAACTCTGCCAATTCTCCAACAGGATCATAATCTTCAGCATTATTCAATGAAACAGAATCTCCATTTTGGTCAGTAAGTGAATTTTTTGTAATGTTTTCATTGTAATTTTTTCTTACAGACAAACACGAATAAAGAGGATTTTTATTATCTATTGAATATGCTTCATTAATCATTAAAACATCTGTATAATTATTATTTACAACATGTGACCAATCAAAAAATTGATATAAATTTCCTTCTTCTGTAAGTATTTTAGATGATTCTTTTATATTTTTTTCTATTATGCTTGAAGGAAATAAAGAACTTATAAATAATAAAAAAATAAATATTAATAATAATCCTAAAAAAAACAGAGGGTATTTAATTAATTTCTTCATTTTATTTTTCTCTTTCTATTTTATAATTTTTTCTATTTATTGATAATTTCAATATTAAATTTAAATGTCTAAAACCATCATGAATTGTTTTTAAATGAGGCTTTCTATCTCGTAAATCTTTTTTTAGTGTAGTTGGAACTTCAATCATTTTTATATGATTAATTTTTGCAATAATTATCATCTCACTTGCATATTCCATTCCTGGATGAGATAAATTTAAATTATTTATGCTTTGAGTTTTATAGGCTCGTAATCCACAATGATAGTCTTTTATAGGAGTGTGAAAAAATAAATTTGCAAAACCAGATAAAAATTTTACTCCTATTTTATGTGACAAAGGCATGGCACCTTTTTCAATACCTCCTTTAAACCTGTTTCCAATTACTAAATCATAGCCATTATTTAGGTTATTTAAAAAATTATCAATATAATAAAAATCGTAACTTCCATCAGAGTCACCCATTATGCAGTATTTGCCATATGCATGTTTTGTTCCGTTTATTAATGCTGCTCCATAACCTTTTTCTTTGCAAATAACTATTCTTGCACCATTTTTTTTTGCAATTTTTACACTATTATCTGTGCTATTGTTGTCTGACACAAGTATTTCTGCATTTAAATTTTTGTCTTTGATGCATTTTTGAATTTCTTTTATGCAGTGTTCTAATGTTTTTTCTTCATTTAAACACGGCAATATGAATGTATAATCTATTTCCATTTAAATTCTTCCTTTTTTTGTTTTTTTTATGGATTTATTATAATGTGAGAATTTTTTTTTGTCAATATTTAAAAATCTATTGACAAATGGTTTTTAAAATGGTAATATAAATACTGTCCTTAGGCAATTTCAAAATATTTGCTTAAATATGGAGAGGTGGTCGAGTTGGTTTATGGCACCAGTCTTGAAAATTGGCGTAGGTTAATAGCCTACCGTGGGTTCGAATCCCACCCTCTCCGCCAAATAAATTAAAGGTATAAGACCATAAATTTATAATTATATAGATTTAAGATTTTATATCTTTATTTTTATATGGAGATGTACCCAAGTGGTGAAGGGGACTGTTTGCTAAACAGTTAGGTCCCGAAAGGGGCGCGGAGGTTCGAACCCTCTCATCTCCGCCAATAGGCTTAAAGTACTAGTATTGATAAAATATTGGTATTTTTTTATATTCTAGGAAAGTTATCATAGTATGATAACTTTCTGTAGAAGATAAATATGGCAGAAATTAGATTTTGTAGCAGTTTGCACTGCGTACAAAATCTTAATTCTGGTTTTTTTATACTATTTTGACAAAAAGCATTGACGAAAATAAAAAAAATGTAGTAAAATTAACAAAATAGTGAAAAAAAGTTGAAAAATAAAAAAAAATACGATATAATTATTTATAGACGGGAAAGATGGTGATATAGTGCATAAAATAAAAAAAATATTATTTACTTTGATTATAAATATATTTATAATATCAAATATGTTTAGTGTAGTTTTTGCAGATGTTAGTCCAGGTGATTATAAACCATCAAGTATAACAACTTCAGAGTACCAAACAGCATTTACCAAAGCAGGAGTTGTATTGGGAGCAATAAGAAATGTAAGCGCTGTTGTAGCAGTAATTGCTTTAATGATAATAGGGATTAAATATATGATAGGTAGTGTAGAAGAAAGAGCAGAATACAAAAAAACATTAATTCCATATGTTATAGGTTGTGTGCTAGTTGTTTCAATCACGACAATTGTATCATTTATATATAATGCTGTAAAAGATTAAGAGTAGGTGAATATAATGAAAAATAAGGTGATTACAATACTATCTATGGTATTTGTAATATTTACATTGATATCAAATATAAATATAGTACAAGCAAATACAACATCGGTAAATGGAGGCTCTGGTTCATCAAGTGAATCATCATTATCAGATGTTATATCAGGAGGAGATTCATTTATACAAGCGGGTAAAAATGGATCAGCCCAAATAGATAAAGGTAGCCTTAAAAATGCTTCTTCAAGCATTTATAATATATTATTAATATGTGGAGTGATAATAGCAGTTTTGATAGGTTCTATTATGGGAATAAAATTTATGATAGGCTCTGTAGAAGAAAAAGCAGAAATAAAGGCGGCTTTGGTACCATTTGCCATAGGATGTATAGTGGTATTTGGAGCATTTGGAATTTGGAAAATTGTTGTAACAATAGGAAATAATTTTTAAATTTGTTATTAAAGTTTACTTAGAAAACTAGGTAATTTTTATATAAAAAATAATAAAAAGGGAGGAAACAAAAATGAAAAAAACAATGAAAATACTAACAGTGTTATTATTGGCTATAGTTTTAATTACATTTGCAACTAATGTTTTTGCTGCTGATAGTGGAGCATTAGATCCAAAAAATATAACTGCATCTTATGGAACAAGTGATGGTGGATTGTCTGAAAAAGCAGGAAAAATAATGGGTATGATAAGAAACGTTGCAGCAATAGCAGCAGTTATCATTATAATGGTATTAGGTGTAAAATACATGTTAGGTTCTGTAGAAGAAAAAGCAGAATACAAAAAATCTTTTGTACCATTAATAGTAGGTATTGTATTAGTAGTAGCAGCAACTGCAATAGCATCATTCATATTCAATATGGCTGAATAATTTATAAAGATATTACAAAGAATAATTCTTTCGAGAGTTATTCTTTTTTTCGGCCCAAAACGAAAAAACGTCAAAATCAAATATCCCTATGCAAAAGACGAAAAAAGCCTAAAATACGATATTACAAAAATGTTACAAATATATTAAATTTCCACTTTTTTTGCCAAAAACTATACAATTATCCACAGGTTTATGTTATAATATATATTGTATAAATATAATAAGAAAGATACGGAGGAAAAAGAAAATGCAAACCTATGAAATTCCAAGAAATTATAAAGGAGAAGGAAGAATATTATACATATTTTCCACAAAAGGATTAATATACACATGTGTTGGAGCAGGCGTTGGGCTAATATTTTATTTTATATTAAAAATGCTTGGCTTTTCAATGATTGGACTAATAATAACACTAATATTCGCAGCAATAGGATTTGTAATAGGAACACTAAAAGTACCAGAATCATCAGCAACAGACATAACGAGAAAAACAGGAGGAGAAAATATAGATGATGTAATTGTAAGATGGATAAAATTCAAGAAGAATGGCAACAAGATATATGTATATAAACCAGAGGAGGAAACAAAAGATGGAAAGTAATCAATTAATAAACTTATTAACAATATTGTTAGGAATAATGATAGGCGTTTTATGTATACTTTGCTTAGTATTTTTAGTATTAAAATTAAAAAGTAGAGAACATAAAGAAAAAAAAGTTGTAAAGCAACAAGAAGAAAATGCAAAAATAAAAGCAAAAACTCTAACACCACAAAACTACACAAAAGAATCAATATTTAAATTTATGGAATTTGACGGAATAGAAGACAATATGATTTTACAAAAAGGTGGAAAAAGATTCTTAATGGTTATAGAATGCCAAGGTGTCAATTATGATTTAATGTCAGGACTTGAAAAAAATAGTGTTGAACAAGGATTTTTACAATTTTTAAATACATTAAGATATCCAATTCAAATTTATGTACAAACAAGAACTGTAAACTTAGGGGCCAGCATAAATACATATAAAGAAAGAGTTGACGATATTTCTAAACAATATGCATCAAAACAGATGGAATACAACCAAAAGGTTCGTTCTGGACAATTTACAGATGAAGAATTAAGCAAAGAAAAATATGAATTGATAAGACAAAGAAACTTGTATGAATATGGAGTTGATATAATCAACAATACAGAAAGAATGAGTTTAAATAAAAACATATTAAGCAAACACTATTATGTAATAATTCCATACTATCCAGAAGAGGCTTCAAGTGGAGCATATCAACAAGACGAAATAACAAGTTTAGCATTTTCTGAATTATATACAAAAGCACAATCAATTATAAGTTCACTTTCAGTATGTGGAATAAATAGTAAAATATTGGATTCAACAGAACTTGCAGAATTACTATATGTTGCATATAACAGAGACGAATCAGAAACATTTAATTTAAGAAGAGCACTAAATGCAGGTTATGAAGACTTATATTCTACTGCACCAGATGTTCTAAGTAAGAGAATGAAGGAACTTGATTTAAAAATTGAACAAGATGCAATAAAGAAAGCAAACGAAACAATATATGACGTAATTGAAGAAAGTGAAAAACAAAGAAAAGTAAGACAAAAAGAAGCAGAACTTGATGCATTAATTGACCAAATGGCTAAGGCTTTAATTGAAGAAAACAAAAGATCTGTAGGAGCAGATGTTGCAGAGGCTGCTATAGAAAAAATAGACAATGATAGTAAAAAGAAGAAAACAAAGGAAAAAGAAGGAGGAGAAGAAGATGGCAAAAAAACAAAAACAACAAGAAGAAGATCTACAAGATCAATTTAGAGAATATAGAGAAGAAGATGTTTCAATATTAAAAAAGAAATCTATAAAAGAATTAATCGCACCATCAGGAATAGATGCATCAAATATAGACCATTTAGAGATAATTTCTAATACAAAAAGATTCGCTCGTAGTTTTTTTGTATCATCTCTTCCAAGAACTTGTAGATTTCCAGAATTATTTAGGGATTTATATATGTTTGGAGATACAAACACATCAATATTCATAAATCCTATAAAAGAAGATAAATCTCAAAACGATTTAAATAGAGTTATAAATGAACTAGAAACAGAAAGAATTGTGGCAGCAGATAAGGGAAATATAAATAGGGAAAGTACAATTTCACAAAAAAGATTAGAGGCAGAACAATTAAGAGATGAAATTGCGGCAGGTTTTAATAAATTATATGAGGCTTCAATAATCTCAACACTTTTTGCTTATAATATGGAAGATTTGGATAGATATACTAAATTGTTATCTTCAGAAATGTCAAAAACAATGGTTGGAATGAAAACGGCTTGGGGAATGCAAGAAGATGCATTTAAGTCTAACTTGCCGTTTATGAATGATAAAATACATAAAACACATACATTTGACAGAAATTCTATGGGAACTGTATTTCCATTTACAACATCAGAAGTTGGACATCCTACAGGTGTTCCATTAGGATTTAACAAACAAACAGGTACACCAATATTATTTGATAATTTTCATTCATCACTTACAAACTATAATATGGTTATATTTGCTAAGTCTGGAGCAGGTAAATCTGTAACAATGAAAACATTAATTTCAAGGTCATCTGTTTTAATGGGAATAGAAAGTTTAGCACTTGATGCCGAAGGTGAATACACAATAGTGGCTGAAAGTTTGGGTGGAATTAATGTTGTAATTAGTCCAACATCTCAAACAATTATAAATTTGTTTGATGTTGAGACTGAGGTTATAAAAGATGAAATAACTGGTAAAGAAAGAGTTACTTTAAATATAGAGAATAAGGTAGAGGATGTTACTCAGGCTTTACTTACTATGGCTAGAGGTAGTACTCGTTCTGATGAGGTTAATGAGTTGACAAAGCAAATTATTGCTGAGTCTGTTGCAGAGGAATATGCGGCTTTAGGGATTAATAGTAATCCAGAAAGTTTGTATAAACAGTCTGCAGGGGTTATGAGAGGTAATATTTTCTCTAAGGAGAAAAAGGATATGCCTACAATTGGTTCGTGGTATAGAAGAATTCAAGGAAAGGCTAGGGAAAATACTAATCCAGATTATCAATATCATTACAGTTATTTATTAAAAGTTATGAAACAGTACATAAGAGAATATGATGGGCAAATGGCTTATTTTGATGGACAGTCAACTTTTGAGTTGCTAGAAGGTGCCCCATTTATAAACTTGGATATTTCTCAATTGGAGGAAAGATTTGCAAGACCTCTTGCACAACAGATTTTGCTTTCTTGGATTTGGGAAAAATTCGTTAAGAAAAATAGTGAAGATAGAAAGAAGGCTACACAAAAGAGAGTTTTAGTTGATGAGGCTTGGATGTTATTGCCATATCCTGAGGCTGTTGATTTCTTGAATAAGATGGCTAGACGTGCGAGAAAGAGAAATGTTTCTTTGGCTATTGTTTCTCAAAGATTCCAAGATTTTTATGAGAAACCTGAGGCTCAGGCAGTTCTTACTTCTTCTGATACTAAACTATTTTTAGCACAAGATAAATCTGAAATACAATACTTGAAAGAGGTGTTTAAACTTTCAGAGGGTGAAGCTAACTTTTTGATTACTTGCCAAAAGGGTGAGGGTTTGCTTAAGGTTGGTGCTGATTCGGCTATTTTGAAGATTATGCCGACTAGAAAAGAGTTTGAGTTTGTTGAGACTAACTTGAACCAGATTGCGAAGAGAAATAATGCGTAAAGTATGTCAGGAGGTTTAAACTTTATGAAGATTTTTCAAAATAAAAATTTGTTTAAGAAGTTAATTATTGTGCTTTTGTTTATTACAATTTTTAGCTTTTGTATGCCTAAGGGCGTTAAGGCAATAGATGTAGGTGGATTATTGCTAGATCCTGTTATGGACTTATTTGTTGGTATTGGTGATGGTATAAATACTATACTTTCAAAATTAATTTTCCAGACGGATGGTAGTTTTATTGTTGTTGATACTGGTTCAGAAGGTGTGGGGAAAATAATAGGTGTAATTATTGCTGCAGCTGTTATTGTTGCAGGAGTGGTTTTAATTGTTAGTACAGGAGGACTTGGTGCTACCGCTATTGCTATTGCAAATTCAATTTTTACCATTATGAAAGCAGGTGTAGTTGCTGGTATTGCCACATTTGCTGTCACAACAGTTTATGGAGATGCGATTTTTGGAAGTAAGGTTGTGTTGCCAAGTATAAGATTGACACCTTATGAAATATTTTCCAACCAAATTCCATTGTTTGATGTTGACTTTTTTAGTCCAATGACTGATTTAAAAACAGATAGTTCATCTAAAGTAAGTAAAAATGCATTAAAATCTGGAATAAGTTCTGAAGATGTTGCAAAAGAATTTAAAGATTTACGGAATAGATGTTGGAGCAGGTGAAATTTGTGATAAATTAGAAAAAGAAAATAAATTTGTTCAGGAGGAAGTTACTAGTGGTAATTATAAAGCGGAATATAATTATAAAGATAAATATAATATAGTTATTCATAAAAATGCAACTAGTTTTATGCCAAGTTATACATATGATATTTATAAAATTGAAAGTTCAAACAAAACATACTATGCTTCCACTGCATATAATTTAAGGCCTATTATAGCAAATTGGTATAATATCTTAAGAGATATATCAATTGTAGGAATGTTATCAATATTAGTTTATGTAGGTATTAGAATAATAATATCAAGTACAGCAAATGATAAAGCAAAATATAAACAATTATTGGTTGATTGGATTATGGCTTTGTGCCTGTTATTTTTAATGCATTATATAATGGCTTTTTCTAATATTGTAGTTAAAAAAATATCTACTGTTCTTGAGGCAGGAATAACTACTACTACTTCAAAAGATAAATTAACGGAAAAAGAACAAAGCGGTGTTGCAAATAAAAAAATGGAAGGTGATGTAGCATTAACAAGGGGAACCCAATTATTTGAAATAGATGATAAAAAACTTGTAAATAAGGCATATAAATTGTTGGTTAATAAAGAAAATACGGATACAGAAATAGATTATTCTGGATTGTTCTCAGAGGATCAAAGTGTATTGTATTGGCCAACATATAATTTTACTGAACAAGCAAGAATGTTAGGACAATTCGAGGATGCTGATGATGATGGTACAAATTATGCTTATGCAAGTATAGGTTATGAAATAATTTACGTTGTATTGGTTATTTATACCTTAATTTTTACGTGGACATATTTAAAAAGGGTTGTATATATGGCATTTTTAACTATGATTGCACCATTGGTTGCATTAACATACCCAATTGACAAAATGAATGATTCAAAAGCACAAGCGTTTAATATGTGGTTTAAAGAGTATATATTCAATTTATTAATCCAACCATTACATTTGTTATTGTATATGGTGTTGGTTGGTTCTGCAATGGAATTTGCAAGTCAAAACTTAATATATGCAGTTGTTGCAATTGGATTTATGACACCAGCAGAAAAATTAATGCGTAAATTCTTTGGATTTGAGAAAGCAGGCACACCAGGAATGTTTGCGGGACCTGCAGGAGCAGCACTTATGATGGGAGGCATTAATAAATTGTTAAGACCACCACATCCACCAAAAGGCATTGGAGGAGGAACTTCTGGAAAAGGAGGAAATGATGATTCTGGTGAAGATGATGGAAATATTAAGATGCAAAGCGATAAAGTTGATACAGATAGTTTATTTAAAATAGGGAATGGCAGCGAAAATCCTGAAGGAGAAAATGATGATGGCACATATGGAAGTGGAAATCTAGGAGGACTATTTGGAAATGGTCGTTCTGGTGTAACAGGTTTAAATGGTGATACTGAAAGAAACAGGACAGTAGGTAATAATGGTTTAAATGGAAATGGACAAGGAGCTAATGGTACATTTGGAATAGAAAATGGACAAGGAAGCAATGGGACATTAGGAACAGGAAGAAGAACATCTACAGGTTTAAATAATGGAGATAACTCAATAAGATTAAATCCAAATTTACAAAGTTCTAATATAAATCCAAATGTAAGACAGCAACAACGTAAGAGAAAATTAAGGGCTTTGAGAAATACGAAAAATAGAGCAGTTAAAAGATTTGTCCAAAAAGCTGATGCTAAAAAGCCTATCAGAAAAGCAGTTAGTACTGTTGCAGGATTATATGGAGCAGCAGAGGCAGCGGTTGCGGCAGGAGTAATAAGTATTTCAGATCCATCAAAAATGGGACAAAATATGATGACAGCCGCAGTTGGTGGATATTCATTGGGAAAAAATATTGGAGAAGCAGGATATGATACTACTGGAAATGCTTATAGTGGTATTAAACAGGCAAGGGAAGATTACAGAGATGAAGTAGAAACTGATGAGGAAAAGAAAGCAAGATTACAAAAAGAATTGATTAAAAAGAAGAAAAATGATCTTGATTTCCAAAGAAACATAGATCATTTAGTTGAAGAAAGAAATATGAGTGGAGAAAATTTAGAGCAAAATACAGATACATGTTTAAAACATGGTCTAACTGATGAATGGCAAATTATAGCAGCACAACAGTTATATGAGGAAGGATGGGATATGGATAAGGCAATGGGATTTGTTAAAATTTCGGATGGATTCAATGTTGATACTTCTTCATCTAGTTTAGATCGTGAAACAGACGAAAAGATTAACGAACAAATAGCTCATCATGTTGAAAAAGCAAATGGATTAGAACAAAAAACATATGAACCAATTCCTGAAGATGAAAAACTTCCAGAGATTACTGAAGAAGAACTAAGAAAAATGTCTAAAGAAGAAAGAAAAGAAAGAAAAGATATTGAACAAAGAAATCATAAAAATTGGGAACAAAGAGAGAGACAAAAGAAGGAAGAATTCGATAGAAAACAGACAGTAGATATAAAAACACAAGAAATGAGAAGTCACGTAGACCACACAAGTAAAATTATTGCTGATATTAAAAAAAGTATGAAGTAAAATTTAAAAATTAGGGGAGGACTATAATTATGAATAGAATAATCAGATATTTCAATCAAAACAGAAAGAAAGTGTACATATCACTAATAATTATAGTCTTTCTTTTTGGACTATTACAACTACTAAACGTGATGGCAAAAAACAAAAAAGAGGAAGAAAAAGATACAAGCGGAATAAACGAAATAATGCAAAACAACAAAAGCATAGTATCAAACAAATCCGCTGTATCTGGAACCTCAATATCAGAAAAAAAACTAAAAAAAGACACAGATGTAATTGACAATTTTTTCAAATATTGTAACGAAGGAAACATAGAAAATGCATACAATTTATTAACAGACGAATGCAAAGAAGAAATGTATCCAACAATTGACGAATTCAAAAGAATTTATTACAACGACTTATTTAGTGAAGGAAAAAGAACATATACAATAGAAAACTGGTTTGGAGATACATACCAAGTAAGAATGACAGGAGATATATTATCTACAGGAAAAATTGACGGAAATCAAACAAAACAAGATTATGTTACAATAGTTGAAAAAGATGGTGATTATAAAATAAACATTAACAATTATGTAGGAAGGACAAAACCACAAGACAAAACAACATCATACAAAAATGTTGATATAACAATAGATGAAATAAACACATATATGGACTATGAAACATATACAATATCTGTAAAAAATAATACGGAAAATAGTATTTTATTAGATACAGGGGAAAGCACTAAATCCGTATATTTATTGGACAAGAATAATGCAAAATCATATTTTTATAGTAATGAGATTTTAAAAAACAAGTTAATAATACAAAGTAAATATACAAATAAATTAAAAATAAAATTTGCAAGTCCATATAGTTCAACAAAATCTTTAAAAAGTATGGTATTTTCAAAATTTGTATTAAATTATGAAGAATATCAAAATACAGAAGATAAAAGTAATTATGAAGGAATTTTAAGTTTTCCTGTTAAATTATAAAATCCAAAAATTTACAAACTCAAAAGGAGGTGGAACATGGAAGATTTAGAAAAAGATATACCTAATGTTAAGAAAAAAATAAAAAATGTTTTAAAGTCTGTATTTAAAGCAAAAAAACTTCTTATTGTTATTATAATTATTCTTGTACTAATTTTTATTTCTGCAATGGATTATTTTAAAGTAATTAATGATGGAGAAGAATGGCAGACTAATGATAATGACGAAAAAAGAGGTTCAACAAGATACGAAAGTAATGTTTCACCAACTGTTTATGATGATGGCAGTGGCGGAGGATTAAAGGTTGATAAAAATGCATTAATTAAAGATGCATTAATAGATAGAAAATTCTCTGAAGATAAAATTAGTGGTATGACAGATGAGGAAATTATTGATGTTTTGAAAATCAATAAAAAGTTGAAAAAGAAACCAAAAGTTACAAGTTTAAATGAATTAACTGAAGCAGAAATATTATGGTGTATGGATGATGTTTACTCTGATTATTTAAAGAAACCAGAGGAACTAGAAAAATTACTAAATGCGGAAATTATAACTCAATACCCTAAAATGGGAGACGGAGCAACTGATGCAAATGGTAGGAAAAAATTGGATGGTATAATTCAGTTCGAGAGATATCCACAAGAAGGTGGTAAAAGTAAAACGTTGAAATTTATTAAAGCAGAAACTTTTAATAGTTATGTTAGTAATGGCGACGATAAGGCTTTAGATTATTTCACTTTAGATGAGGAACAAAATGCGGTTATTGCTTACAAGAATACAACTACAGAAACCCTTGAATCTAATGATAGTAAAATGGTTTTAAGTGATTATGCACCTGACTTAAGTGAAAGTGATAAAGGTTCAGATGGTAATTATGAAAAAACAACTGTATCTATTGGAACTGAGAAAATTAATTATAAAAATGCAACTCAAAAATATGTAATGCCTTTTAAATATTTATGGTCATTATTGGTTATTGGTAGAGACAGAAATTTTGTTTTAGAACTTGCAGATTTGGTTGAAAATAGTAAAATCACAATATCTATTTATGATAATGTTACAACCACAACTGATACTGATGTGTTCACATATAAAAAGCAAAATAGAACTGATACACGTGTTGATGTAACGCCGTCAACTACTTATGGTGTGAATAATGTTCCAACTAATGGGTACTGGTGGCCAGATAATAGGGAAACTCCTACTATCGGAATAAAGAAAGATCCGGATGTTGAAACAGAAGATACTGATTATAAAATTACACATACTGTGGTCAATAAAATTAATAGAGTAGAATTTGCGTTGACAAAGGCAGATGTATGGATAGTTGATTATAGCCAAGAATATACATATCAGGAAGCACAGGTAACATCAAATGAATCTAATACAAAGGATATGGATCCTAAAGAGACAGAGTATGAGCCACAAGAGGAAGGTTCTGGAAATTCTAAAGATAATGCATTATTGCTAAATTGTGATCATGCTAAAGAAATGATTAAAATAACAACCGATTATATTGAGAAACATAAGCCTACTTCAAGTAGAGCACAGACTATGGGGACTGATAGTAATTCAAGGGTACCAAGTGCTAGTGGTAATACTAAAAAACCAAATTTTAGTAGTGGTTCAAAATCTACTAATTCTGTATTTGGTGGCGTTCTTTCTGGAGAAAATATAAATGATAATGTTACATTGACTCCTAATAATGGTGGATCTAGTACTTCAGGTGGTACATCTTCTACTACTGAGACAGAACAACCTCTTCAGGTTACAGCAACCTATGTTAGTGTTGAGAGATTTCAGCGTAAAATTGAGAGAAAAGAGTCAACTACTAATACTGTTTCTGAACAGAAGTATGTTTCTAAGACTCCTGTTAGTAATCCTAAGGATGATAAAGATGCTGATAAAGATAATTTTGTTAAGATTTTAAGAAAAGGAAAACATAGAGAGGCTAAAGATTATTTGACTGATGATGCTACGAGTTGGTTATGGAAGATAATGAGAGGCAATGGATTAGGTGATGATTTTATTGATTTAACTAAGTATTTGTTTTATAAAGTTACTGGAAAGAATTATGGAGTTACAGAATTTGAATTTTCTATATTTGATTCAAATGGATTTGTTGATTTTGATTCGTCTGGAAGTGCATCAGATTTATTAATTGAGTATATACATAGTTGGGAAGGGGCAAACCCACCAACCAGTGCGGATGGAACAAAATATAAAATAGAAGATGATGGATATGGAAATTTAGTTGTAGGATATGGTGTTGATATTTATAATTGTGGACATACAGAATTGTTTAAACAAGCAGGATATACATTGGCATTAGGTGCAGAGATAGATAAAGATTTTGTGGATTCTATTGAAAAAATGGAAGTTGAAGAAAAAGGAAATGGTATTAGAAATGCAGTTGCGGGATTGAATTTAACAGAATACCAAATAAATGCATTGATTTCTAGAGCATATAATGCGGGAACCAGTGGTGCAGTATCAAAAAGAAATGGTAAAAATTTTGTTGAAGCATATAATTCTTTTTGGGATCAGAGCAGAGATGATAAATTCAGTAAAAAAGATTCGAATGCCGATTTTGGTCATCAGCTATATACAACATATATGTATTTACCAAACACCGTTAAAGGAGCTTTTAGCAGAGGTTTAGAAAGAAGAAGAAAGTCAGAGTGGACACTATTCCAAACAGGTTATTATGATACTATTAATAAATGGCACTCTGAAGGTGGTGGAACTGTAATAGAGGTAGCACAAAAAATACATAGTTATATGGAACAAAATAAGTATACGTATTGTGTATATGGAGGAAATAGTTATGAGGAATGTTCAGGAGGAGGACATGGATTAAACAGTACATTTGAAGCATCAAAAACTGGATATCACCATACATGTTGTGCTACATATGTTTCTTGGGTATTACAAGAGGCTGGATATTTAAGTGATTCAGAACATAATGATAGTGCTTCAGGGTTACAACAAATTATGAAAAGCAAAGGTTTTCAAATGATAACAAATGAAGCAGATTTGCAAGCAGGAGATGTGCTATGTTATAGTAGCCATGTTGAAATATATGCAGGCGATAATAAGATATACAATGCAGGTAGTGGTAATGCAATTAGAAATGCATCACCAGCAAAAAGAACAAGAGCATTTAATTATGCACTAAGACCTGTAAAATAAAATAGTAAGGAGTTTTACATGACAAAATTAAAAAAAATAATAATATTTTTTGTAATAATAATTGTAATGATAATTGTTTCTATATTAGTAATAATCTATTTTAATAAAGCAAAATTAATCTATAATATAGATGAAACAGGTAGTACGGACGAAGAAACAGAAAATTTTGACAACCAATTAAAATTAGTTACTTCAAGAAATGAATATTATTCTGTAAAGCAGTGCGTTGATAAATTCTATACGTATTATGGAAGTATTTTTGACGATAGTACAAACCAAAACTCACAATATCCAGAAGAGTATACTGAGGTTGAAACAACAGAAGAAGATAAAAGTGAATCTGTAGAAAAACTCTTAAAAATGCTAGATAAGGATTATATTAATAAATATTCTATAACAGAGGATAATCTTCTTGAAAAAATTGATAAAGTTAAGAATTCTAAAGTTGATATTAATGAAATGTATGTAAGTCAAATAAATACAAATGTTTCAGTTTACGTTGTAAAAGGTAGATTAATGGAACAGAAAACTAAAAATATGTCTGATTTTATGATTATGTTAAAATTAGATTTAGTAAGCAAAACATTTTCGATATTTTTAAATAATTATATAAAAGATAATTATGCTAATATAAAAGTTGGTGAAAATGTTGAATGGAAATTTGATGAAAATATAGAAAAAAATGATACTAATATATATGATTATAAAAATATTTCTGACCAAACATATATACAAGATTTACTTGGAAAATATCAAAGTGAGGTTTTATATGACCAAGAAACAGCATATAATAATTTAGATGAAGAATATAGAAATGCCAGATTTGGTAGTTATGAAAATTTTTTGACATATGCTAAACAAAATATAATAAGAAATGTAAAATTGAAATTGTCTAAATATCAAATAAATAATTATGAAAACTATAAAGAATATGTGTGCCAGGATGGTGATGGTAATTATTATATATTTAATGAAAAAGGCATTATGAATTATGGATTGTTGTTAGATACATATTCTGTAAATATACCAGAGTTTAAAAAGAAATATGATAGTGCAACTGATCAGGTTAAGGTTGGTATGAATATTGAAAAAATAAAAAGTGCTATAAAAGAAAAAGATTATAATTACATTTATAATAAATTAGACGATACATTTAAGAAAAATTATTTTGATAGTATAGATAAATTTAAAGAATATATTCAAAAAGTATTTACGAGTGATGAGATTACATATGATGAATTTAAAGATTTAGGAGGAGTTTATACATACAAATTACTAATTAATGATGAAGCAAGTTCGAATGTAACAATAATAATGCAATTAAATGACAATTACGATTTCAAAATGTCATTTAGTGTATAAAATAATAAGAAAAAATTTCTAACTGTAAAAATATAGTTAGAAATTTTTTTAAAATATAAAGAACAATTAAATCAAAGTGAAAGATTATTTAAAAAACAGAAAAATATTTCAGTAATAATAAAAAAGGAAATGATAATAATTTTACTATCATTTATTTTTTTTCTAATGGTAAAACTGCTAAATATACTGCTGTAAGTCCAGTTTCTAAAATTATTAAATAAGTATAAAATTTATAATATTATAATAAAAAAACATTTACAATATTTAAAAATTATAAAAACGATTGAATCTAAATTTTTATATATTACCATTGTGCAATATTGAAAATATTGTAGAATTTTTGTTATTGTATTTTTTTCTATGCTATGTTAGAATATGGATAAGGAGTGATGCCAATGATAGAAATAAAAAACATATCAAAAGAATACAAAAAAAATAAAAAAGTAATAAACGATATCAATTTAGAAATAAAAGACGGAGAAATATTTGGATTTCTAGGACCAAATGGAGCCGGAAAAACAACCACAATAAAAATGATAACAGGAATACTAGAAATAGACAAAGGAGACATTTTGATAGACGGCAAAAGCATAAAAAAAGAACCAATAGAGGCAAAAAAACAAATAGGCCTAGTACCAGACAATCCAGATGTATTTTTAAAACTAAAAGGTATCGAATACTTAAATTTTATGGCAGACATATATGAAGTATCAACACAAGATAGGGTTAAAAGAATAAAAGAACTATCGGAAAAATTTGAAATAAATAATGTATTAAACAACAAAATAGAAAGTTATTCTCATGGAATGAGGCAAAAATTAATAATAATTGGAGTATTATTGCATAATCCTAAAAACTGGATTTTAGATGAACCAATGACTGGACTTGATCCAAAATCTTCATTTGAACTAAAAAATATGATGAGAGAACATGCAAATCAAAAGAATACAGTATTTTTCTCAACGCATATTTTGGACGTAGCAGAAAGATTATGTGATAGAATAGGTATTATAGATAAAGGAAAATTATTATTTGTAGGAACATATGAAGATTTGAAAAAAGAATTAAAAGAAAATAAATCATTAGAAGAATTATTTATGGAGATTGTAGAAAATGAGTAAAATAAAAAATATATTTAATTTAACAAAAATTCTTTTTTTAAATTCTTTTCAAAATCCATATATAATCGATCCAAAAACAAATAAAATTAATAAAAAATCAATTTTTATTTGGTTTTTGGTAATTGTTATGGTAGCATTATCATATTTGAGTTATATGATAGTGGATGAATTAGTAAAAATTGGACAACCTACATTATTTTTAAACTTTTTCTTTTTAATAATAATGATAATAATGATTTTTCAAGTAATTTTGGCAAGTACAAATGTATATTTCTTTTCACGAGATTTAGAAGTTTTACTGCCTTTGCCAATAAAAACTGAAGAATTATTAATTTCAAAATTTAATACATTAGTAATTAATTTATATTTTTCGGAAATTATTTTTGCACTATTTCCATTAATTATTTATGGAATTTGTACATATGCTGGAATAATATATTATTTATATTTAATTATAATTTTATTAATTTTTCCAGTTTTGCCAGCATTATTTGTAAGTATAATAACAATGTTATTTATGAAATTATCTAAATTAATAAAAAATAAAGATATTTTTCAAATAATAATTACAATAATATTTATTATATTTGTATTTTTTGTAGAATTTAAAATTGGAAGTATTTTTATTAATAAAACACAAAAAAATGAAAATTTAAATCAGGAAGAATTAGTGCAAATATTTAGTGGATTTTATGATAAATTAAAAAATATTTATAATTATTTTTTGGAATTAAATCCAACAATTAATTTTTTAAATAATTATAATGAATTAAATTCAGTTTTTAATTTATTAAAAATTATTTTTATTGATTTTTTATTTTTTATTTTATTTATTTTTGTTGGAAAAAAATATTATTTAAAAAATATTTTAAAAAATAATAATTATTATTTTTTAAATAAAAATAAAAAAAATATAATAGAAAAAAAATCAAAAAAATTAAATATTAAAAAATCATATATTAAAAAAGAATTTAAATTATTATTTAAAAATCCAATATTTTTTATGCAATGTATTTTACCAATTTTTATTTTAATAATTTCCCTTACAATTATAGTAATAGCCATGTTACCGAATTTACAATTAATTTTAAATTCTAATTTAATTGGAGAAAAAATTGAATTTTCGGTTGATTTAAATGTTATTTGTATATTAATTGCAATTATACAATTAATATTTGCAATATCAAATATTTCTATAACAGCGATTTCTAGAGAAGGAAAAAATGCAAATTATTTAAAATTTATACCGGTAGATTTGTTTAAACAATTTATTTATAAAAGTGTGCCACAAATAATTATTAATAATATTTTAATTTTATTTATTTTAATTTTAATTAAAATTATTTTACCTAAATTTGATTTAATTTATTTATTTTTAATTTTTATTATTTCTAATTTATTTAATATTATTAATAGTGAATTAATGGTTTTAGTTGATTTATGGCGTCCTAATTTAAATTGGAAGTCAGATTATGAGGCTACTAAGAGTAATAATAAAATTTTTCAATATGGTTTTAGTGTTATTAGTATTTTAATTTTGGTGTATTTTTATAAGGTATTAAAGGATATTAAACTAATTTATTCTTGTTTATTAATTATTTTAATTTTATTTGTTTTTATTTTATTATTTAATAAAATTATTAAAATTAATATTAATAAATTTTTTAATAAAATAAATAATTAATTTTTGTGATTTTTAAAAAATAAATAATATTATATATTAGAAAATATTTTAATTTTTTGTATATAATATTATTTATTTTTAAAATAAAAAACAAATAAAAAAATAAATAAAAAAATCTATTGCATAAATTAACTTTTTATGTTAATATAATTATATTATATTTCAAACATAATTTTATTAATTCAAATTAAGGCAAATCTGCCGAAGTTTCAAAAAAAAATAAATAAAGAAAGAAAGAAGGAATGCAGCATAGTAAAATTATTAAACCCCAAAAATGACTATGTATTCAAAAGAATATTTGGGCAAATAGGAAATGAGGATATAACAGCTTCATTAATAAGCTCAATAGTCGGAAAAGAAATAACAAATGTAGAATTAGATAATAATACGATACTTGAAAAAGATTTATTCGATGATAAAGTAGGAATTTTAGATATCAAAGCAAAAATAGACAGTAATATTAATTGTGATATAGAGATGCAAGTAGTAGATAAAAACGATATAGAAAGAAGATTATTATTTTACTGGAGTAGATTATTTAGTAAAAGTATAAAAGCAGGAAAAGATTATTCAAAATTAGAAAAAACAATAGCAATATTAATAACAGATTATGAATTAGAATCATTAAAACAAATCCCAAAATATCAAACAAAATGGCAAATAAGAGAGGAAGAATACCGCCAAGTTATATTGACAGATGTCATGGAATTGTATATAATTGAGTTACCAAAGTTCATAAAATACAAAGAAAATAAAAAGAAAAAAGTGGACTCATGGTTAAAATTTATAGAAAATCCAGAGGTGGTAAATATGGATGAAAATGCAGCAATAAAAAAAGCACAAAAAGAATTAGAAAAAATAAGTAGTGATGAGCATGAAAGATATTTAGCAGAATTAAGAGAAAAATATATAATGGACCAGAAAGCAACAGAAGATGCAGGGTATTATAAGGGGATAAAAGAAGGAAGAGAAGAAGGAATTAAAGAAGGCATTAAAGAAGGAGAAATTAAACGGGAGAGAAAAAGGAAAAAAAGAAGAAAAAGAAAATGTAGCAAGAAAATTATTACAACAAAAAATAGATATTAATGTGATAATTCATGCAACAGGGCTAACAAAAGAAGAATTAGAAAAATTATAAAATTATAAAATTGTTTGAAATATAAAAATATTATATATTCGAAAAAAGTAAAAATTTTCCAATATATAATATTTTTTATTTTATAAAGTATTTTATGATTATTTTTTTAAATAATTATTTAATTTATTTTAATGCCCAAAAAATAAATTAACAAAAAATTGTAAAATACTATTTTCATTATATAATTTAATTAAATAATTTTTTGTGAATGGAATATGCCATAAAATAAAGAAAATAAAAATAATAATTAAAATAGTAATAAAAAAAGCAAATAAATCTTTAAGTTTGTTTTTAATATTTACAAAAAAATTAGAAAAATAATTTGTGTAATTAATATCATTATAATTAACATTATTATTTTCAGAATTAGAGTTATTAAAATTTTCTGTATAATAATTATCAGAATATTCTTGATTAATATTATTTTTATTATTTTCTAAGTTATTATAATTTAAATTATTTTTTTCATAATTATTTTGAATATTATTTAAATAATTTAATTTTTCTTTTAATATATTTAAATTATTTTTTAAATTAATATTTTCTTGATATAATGAATTATAATCATTAATTGAAATTTCCGTATTCTTTAAATTTAAATCATATTTTTTTCTTTTTTCTGAATCTGATAAAATATCATAGGCTTCATTTATTTTTTTTATTTTTTCTTCATATTTATTTTTATTTTCATCTTGTTGCAAATCTGGATGATATTTTTTAACTAATGTTTTATATGCTTTTTCAATTATTTCTGGTGAAGCATTCTTATTTACTTCCAATATTTCATAATAATTTTGTTCCAATTAAATCAATCCCTTCTTTATTAATATAACATAAAAATAAAAAAATAAAAATAATTATTGCAAATTTATTTTTATTTCATAAAATAATATAAGGTGATAATTATGAATTTAGGGTTAGCTTTATCTGGAGGTGGAGCAAAAGGTGCTGCACATATTGGAGTACTGAAAGCATTTGAAGAAGAAAAAATAGAAATAAATTATATAGGAGGAACATCGTCGGGAAGTATAGTAGCAACTTTATATGCAGGTGGATATAAAGCAGATGATATTTATTATATTTTTAAAAAATATTGTAAAAAAATAAAATATGTAGAATTGAAAAATATATTTAAATTATTTTTTGGAATTACTTTAACAGGGATAATAACAATTGATGGTTTAAATTCCGGAAAATCAATAAAAAAATTAATTAATAAAATATGTGGTAAAAAAAATATTTATAATATTTCTGATATTAAAATGCCACTTGCAATTCCAAGTGTTGATATGAATACAGGTGATGTAATTTGTTTTACATCTTCTAAAATAAGAGCTTTTTCTGATAATACAATTTTTGTAAATGATGCAAATATTGGAAATTGTGTTCAGGCTAGTTGCAGTTTTCCATCTGTTTTTTCTCCATGTGATTTTAATAATAGAAAATTAGTTGATGGTGGAATTAGGGAAAATGTGCCTTGGAGAGAACTTAGATTTTTGGGTGCTGATAAGGTTATAAGTGTTGTTTTTGAAAATGAAGTTGATGATAGTTGTTGTAAAAACTTAGTTGATGTTGCTGTTCGTTCTTTTGCATTAATGGGTAAGGAACTTTCAAAACATGAACTTAGTGGGGCGGATTATTTAATTAAAATTAAAAGTAAAAAGATTTCTCTTTTGGATATGAGTAAAATGGATTATTTTTATAAGTTGGGGTATAGGGAAGCGAAGAAATTTATTCTTCAAAATTTAAAATAATAGTTGCAATAAGTAAATATTTATTATATAATTAGTTCGCCTTCGAAAGGAGGTGAACGAATGAAGGACATTAAGGAACTACTAAAAATCATTTTAATATTAAAACTTCTAGAGTTTTTGGAAAGTGATTGAAGTTTAAAAAGAACAGGACCGCCATCCTGTTCTTTTTATTATATGAAAGACATTAAGAATTTTTTATATTTTGCTTAAGCTACTTGTAGTATACTACATATTTTATTATATGTCAATATTTACGAAAAAATTCATATTAACTATAAATATATTTTATATTAGAAATTTAATTATAAAATAAAATTTAGTACAATTTTAAACTTTTTCAGTAGTTTCAATATTTTTTTCTACATCTTTATTTTCAATCTCCAAAGCCTTTTTCTCATTTTCTTGACGTTGCAAATTATCCTTAGCAACAGTCATCAATAATTTAATTCTATTCGCCTGGTTAGTCTCACTAGCACCTGGGTCATAATCAACAGGAGAAATATTAGCCTCCGGATATTTTTCCCTAATAGTTTTAATAACACCTTTACCAACAACATGGTTAGGCAAACAAGCAAAAGGCTGAACACAAATAATATTAGGAATATCATGTTCCATATATTCAATCATTTCTGCAGTTAAGAACCAACCTTCACCAGTTTGATTTCCAATAGATAAAACATCTTTTACTTTATCTTCTAAGTGCCAAATATCACAAGGTTGTAAATAACCTTTTTTAGAATTTGCCAATGCAATTTTTTCATCTTTTTCTAATATATCAATTAATTTAATCGCAATTTTACTTATTTTTGCAGATGTTTTATTTATATTTAATAAACTATTAAACGTAATTTTATGTGTTGCCATAAATTTAACAAATCCCATAAAGTCAGGTAAAATAACTTCTGCGCCTTCCTTTTCAAGCATTTCCGCAGCGTAGTTATTACCAAATGGATGATATTTAATTAATACTTCTCCAACAATTCCTACTTTAGGCTTTTTAACAGATGTATCTAATTCAATTTTCTCAAAATCATTTACAATATCATAAATACTTTGCTTAAATTGTTTATTTGTTGATTTTTTAACCATTTGTTTACATTTAGCCATCCACTCATCATAAAGTTTTTGAGTTTCACCTTTGTTCACTTCATAGGCTCTGTTTTTTGTAAGCATTTTTTGTAATAAATCACCATAAACAACAGATTTTATTAATCCTTCAATTAATTTTGGTGTTATTTTAAATCCTGGCATTTTTTCCATACCAACAACATTGAATGATATTACTGGTACATTGCTAAATCCTGCGTCTTTAAGCGCTTTTCTAATAAATCCTATATAGTTTGTTGCCCTACATCCACCACCTGTTTGTGACATGATTAAGGCAGTTTTATTTAAATCATATTTTCCAGATTCAAGTGCTTCAATCATTTGTCCTGTTACTAAAATTGATGGGTAACAAGCATCGTTATTTACATATTTTAATCCTGTTTCTACTGTATGTTGAGTACATTCTCTTAGTAATACTGCATTATAACCTGCGGCCTGTACTGCAGACTCTAATAAATCAAAATGTACTGGTGCCATTTGTGGGATTAAAATCGTGTAATCTTTTCTCATTTCTTTTGTAAAGATTTTTTTCTTTAATCCGTAGTCACCATCGGCTTTTTCTTCTTGTTTTTTTGCAATACGTTTATTCATACTTGCTAGAAGTGAACGAATACGAATTCTTACTGCCCCTAGGTTATTAACTTCATCTATTTTGATTAATGTGTACATTTTATCATAACTTGACAAAATTTCTTCAACTTGGTCTGTTGTTACAGCATCAACACCACATCCAAATGAGTTTAATTGTACTAGTTCTAGGTTATCGTGTTTACCAACAAAGTCTGCTGCTGCGTAAAGTCTTGCGTGGAATACCCATTGGTCTACAACCCTTATTGGACGTTTTGCTTCTGTTTTATCAGACACACTGTCTTCTGTTAGAACACATAGTCCTAAAGATGTAATTAAAGTATCTATACCATGGTTTATTTCTGGGTCGATATGATAAGGTCTTCCTGCTAAAACAATTCCTCTTAGGTTGTTTTCTTCAATATATCTTACGGTTTCAGAACCTTTGTCACGTATATCCTTTTTACATTTTTGATATTCTGCTTCTGCCTTTTCTGCGGCTTCTAGTAATTCTTTTTTAGTAAAGTTATATTCTTTGAATTCATCTAATTCCATTATCTTTTTAACTAGATTTTTAGTTTCAAATGGTAAGAATGGATTCATGAATTTTATATTATGTGTTTTTAAATCTTCAACATTATTTTTTAGTACTTCTGAATATGAAATTACTATTGGACAATTGTAGTGGTTGTCTGCTTTTTCATATTCTTTTCTTGAATAAGGCATACAAGGGTAGAAAATAGTTTTTATTCCTTTTTCAATTAAATTTTCAATATGTCCATGAGAGATTTTTGCTGGATAACATACTGATTCAGAAGGCATTGATTCCATACCTTTTTCATATGTTTTTCTTGTACTTTTATCTGATATAATTACCCTAAAGCCTAGGCTTGTAAGGAATGTAAACCAGAATGGATAATCTTCATACATATTTAAAACTCTTGGAATTCCTATAGTTCCTCTAGTTGCGTATTGTTCTTCAAGTGGTTTATAATCAAATATTCTTTGATATTTGTATTGTACTAAGTTTGGTAAATTCTTTTTATTTGTTGTAATACCTGCACCTTTTTCACAACGGTTACCAGAAACATGTATTGCACCATTGCTAAATTTATTTATTGTCAATTTACAATGATTTTCACAATTGTTACATCTTGCATGAGTTACTTTAATTTCTAATTTATCTAATTCATCTGCTTTTAAAATAGTTGATGTGTATTCCATATCTAGGTTTGATTCATATTGTTCTTTAGAAAGTAAAGCCATTCCATATGCACCCATTAAACCTGCAATGTCTGGTCTTACAACATCTTTTCCAACTATTTTTTCAAATGCTCTTAAAACTGCATCATTGTAGAATGTTCCACCTTGAACTACAATGTGGTCTCCCAAAGTGGCCGTATCCCTAACTTTCATAACTTTTTGAATAGCATTTTTGATAACTGAATATGAAAGTCCGCTTGAAATATCTCCTACTGTATAGCCTTCTTTTTGAGCTTGTTTTATTTTAGAGTTCATAAATACTGTACATCTTGAACCCAAATCAACAGGTCTTTTTGCTTCAATTGCCTCTTTAACAAATTGTGAAATTTCTAAGTTTAGGCTTTTTGCAAATGTTTCTATAAATGAACCACATCCAGATGAACATGCTTCATTTAGCATAATATTGTCTATTGCACCATTTTTCATTTTGATGTATTTCATATCTTGTCCACCAATATCGATTATTGCAGTTACATCAGGTTCAAATTGTTTTGCAGCAGTGTAATGTGCAATTGTTTCTATTTCATTTAAATCAACATTTAGAGCTGTTTGAATTAATTTTTCACCATATCCTGTAACGCCACTATACCTAAGGATTGCTTTCTCTGGTAGGACTTCATATAAATTTTTAAGCATATTCATAACACTTTTTAGAGGGTTACCCTCATTGCTACCATATAATGAATATAGCAAGTTTCCATCTTTATCAATTAATACCAATTTTGTAGTTGTTGAACCTGCGTCAATTCCAATGTAACAGTCGCCTTCATATGTAGAAAGTTCAGTTCTTGCAACTTTTGCTTTGTCATGTCTATCTTTGAATTTTTTGTAATCTTCTTTATTTTTGAATAAAGGTTCAATTGGATGTGTTGTATTATCTTGGGAATTTCTTAAATTTTCTATTTTTTTCTTCAATTCTTCAACAGTTATTGGTTTTGTATTTAGGGAATCAAGGGCTGCCCCTTTAGCTACTAATAAATGGGCTTCTTCAGGCACAATTACTTCTTCAGGTGTTAAATTAAGTGTTTCTATAAATCTTTTTCTTAATTCTGGTAAGTAACTTAATGGACCACCTAAAAATGCTACGTTTCCTCTAATTGGCCTTCCACAAGCAAGTCCACTAATTGTTTGATTAACAACTGCTTGGAAAATTGAAGCAGCAATATCTTCTTTTGCTGCACCTTCATTTATTAAAGGTTGTATATCTGTTTTAGCAAAAACACCGCATCTTGATGCAATTGGGTATATCGTTTTGTAATCTTTTGCCAATTCATTTAGACCTGCGGTATCTGTGTGTAAAAGTGATGCCATTTGGTCTAGGAATGCACCAGTTCCGCCGGCACAAGTTCCGTTCATTCTTTGTTCAATTGATTTTCCAAAATATATAATTTTTGCATCTTCTCCACCAAGTTCGATTACTACATCAGTTTGTGGAATATATTTTTCAACAGACCTTTTGCATGATACAACTTCTTGTATGAATTCTACACCTAAGAACTTGCTTGCAGACATTGCTCCAGAACCTGTTAGTGCTATTGTAAATGTGTTTTCTGGATACATTTTTGCTAAGTTTTCTAGTACATTGCATACTGTGTTTTTTGTGTCTGAAAAGTGTCTTTGATAGTCTTTATATATTGTGTTTTGAATTTCATCCATTACTATTATTTTTACGGTTGTTGAGCCTACGTCTAGTCCTACATGTAAAACTTTTTCCATAATTAATTTCTCCTCTCGCTCGTTTAAACATCCCATGTATAAATTACTGTTTTTTTGTTAGGGCTATGAGGTTTTTTAAATAATTTATACACCCTAATTTTATACGGAAAATGGCCATTTGTCAAATGTTAAAAAATGGAAATTACCACTAAATTTTTGCATATTTTGGACAAACAAATAATACTATTGAATATAAAAATAAGTGAAATGGGGAGGAGAATATGAAAAATAAAAAAATTTTAATTTTATTTATAATTTCAGTAATTTTAATTGTAGTTATAGGATATTTTGCAATTAAATTTGTCAAACAAAAGAAGAGTAATGAAATTCAAAACGAATATGTTCCACAAGAGGAAATATCGGATGAGCAGTCAAGAGAAACAATTGTAAGTTTATATTTTGCAGATAAAGAAACAGGTCTTTTAAAGCCAGAGGCAAGACTTGTAAATGTAAAAGATTTAATAAAATCACCTTATAATACTTTGGTTGAACTTTTAATTTCTGGTCCCAAAAATGATAAATTGAAAGTTGTTATTCCTGAAAATACTAAACTTTTAAATGCTTCATTAGATAAAGAATGTTTAACTTTGGATTTTTCTTCTGAGATTTTGAATTATAATAAAGATGATAGTATGCTTAAAAATAATTTGATTTATTCAATTGTTAATACTGTTACTGAGTTAAATGAGGTTAATAAGGTCAAATTCTTGGTTAATGGTCATGCATCAAGTGATTTTGAGGAGTTCTATGTGAGAAAATAGTTTGAAAAATTTGACATATGGTAAAGTCTGTGTTAATATATATTTAGCAATTGCAAAACAAGTTTTTCAAAAAGAAATAAACAAAAAAGGACTGGGAATGTCTCTCAAAACATTTTTCCCAGTCTTTCTTTTTGCTATTTGCTTAGATATTTTATTATGTAATAAATTAGTATAAGCTTTAGCAAAGCTAACAAGTCTTTCATTTAAGAAATAAACCTCCTTCCTGCCACTAAGCAAGTCGGCGATTTAATATTAATATAAAATCTGTTTATTGTCAATAGTAAATTAATATATACTGATTTGTAAATATCTTAATGATTATTTCTATTAAAAATATTTGAAACATTTTTATATAATTTAACATAATCCCAAAAACCTTGAAAATCATTTAAAAAATGTTCAACTTCATTTAAAGAATTAATTGTATTTTTTTTACAAGTTTTAAAATTAAGCTTTTTCTTTTTAGGCGGAGAAGGCTTTTTTGATGGTGGCTTTGGTTTTGGAGGAGGTGATGGCGGTGGTGCCAAATTTTTAGGTGGTGGAGGAGGCGGAGGGGATTTGCAATTATTTTTACTTTTTTCACATCTATATAAAGTTGGCATAGAAACACTTCTTTCTTTTATTAAAATATTTATACTATATTATTAAATAAATGGAAAAATGGTGAATATGTAGTTGGATGAATAAGTTGAAAAATTTGACATATAATAATATGTATTTAGCAATTTTATGAATGGTTTCAAAAGATAACCTCCTTCCTGCCACTAAGCAAGTCAGTGATTTAATATTAATATAAAATTCAATCATTGTTAATAGTAAATAAATATATACTAATTTGTAAAAATAAAATTATAATAAATACTTGTTTTTTATCCAAAATTGTTGTAACATTTTAATATAAAATAAGAAAGAAAGAGAAAAACATGGAAATAGAATTAAAAGAAAATGAAAGAATAGACGACTTAGAATTCAAAAACCTAAAAATAATCCAAAACACAAAAGGGTTCTGCTTTGGAATTGATGCAGTATTATTATCAGACTTTGCAAAAAATATAAAGAAAAATGCAAAAGTATTAGATTTAGGAACAGGTACAGGAATAATATCAATTTTATTATGTGGAAAAACAAATTTAGAAAAAATAGTAGGTGTAGAAGTTCAAAAAGAAGTTGCAAATATGGCAAAAAGAAGTTCAAAATTAAATAATCTAGAAAATAAATTTGAAATAATAAATGAAAATATAATAAATTTGGACAATATATATGAAAGAAATTCTTTTGATGTTATAGTTACAAATCCACCATATAAAAAAGAAAATACAGGAATAGTAAACGAAGAAGAAAAGAAGTTAATTTCAAGACATGAGGTATTAGCAAAGTTAGAAGATTATATAAAAATATCTAATAAATTGTTAAAAGATAAAGGCGAATTTTATATGGTTCACAGGCCAGAAAGACTTGTTGATATCATTGCATATATGAGACAATATAAAATTGAGCCAAAAGAAATAAGATTTGTATGTTCACATGAAAAAGAGCCACCAAAATTAGTATTAATTAAAGGAGTAAAAAATGCAAAACCATTTTTGAAATTTAAAGAAGATTTGTACATATATAATGATGATGGAAGTTATACAGATGAAATTTATGAGATATATAACAAAAGAAAAAATGTTGAAAATTAATAAAATAGTGCTAAAAAAATGTAATTATTTAAAATAAAATTTTGAATTTTTTAGCACACTTTACATGAGGAAGGAAAGAAAAAAATAATGAAAAAAGGAACTTTATATATAGTAGCAACACCAATAGGAAATTTAGATGATATAACAGTAAGAGCAATAAAAACTTTACAAGAAGCAGATTTGATAGCAGCAGAGGACACAAGACATACACTAAAATTACTAAACCATTTAGAAATATCTAAACCAATGATAAGTTACCACAGACACAACGAAGAAACAAAATCAAATGTATTAATTGAAAAATTGCAAGAAGGTCAAAACATTGCACTAGTATCAGACGCTGGAACACCAGGAATTTGTGACCCTGGAGAAGAAGTTATAAAAAAATGTATAGAATTGGGAATAAATATTGTTCCAATTCCAGGAGCATGTGCAATGATAAATTCTTTGATTTGTTCAGGAATAGACACAAAAGAATTCACATTTTTAGGATTTTTACCATTAAATAAAAAATTAAGAAAAAAGAAATTAGAAGAAATAGAAAAAGCAAATAAAACAATAATAATTTATGAAGCACCACATAAATTAGAAACAACTTTAAAAGACCTTCAAAAAGTATTGACGCAAGATAGAAAAGTCACTTTGGCTAGGGAAATAACAAAAATACATGAAGAATTTATTAGGGGAAATATAGATGAAATAATTCAAAAGGCAGAAAATTTAAAAGGTGAAATTGTGTTAATTATAGAGGGGAATAAAGAAGTTGAAGAAGAAAATTCTTTAAATAACCTTACTATAGAAGAACATTATAAATTTTATGAAGAGCAAGGATTATCAAAAAAAGATATTATAAAGAAAGTTGCAAAAGATAGAAATATGAATAAAAATGATGTATATCAACAATTTATATAAAAATAGATATATAGGGAGTCTTCCTATATATCTATTTTTTTTGTAATATATTTAATTCATCAGAGCAATTTTTGCATACAAGTTTCCCTTTGTATTCAATTAAATCCTCTGTATTTCCACAAAAAATACAATCTGGTTCATATTTTTTTAATATGATAGAAGAATCATCAACGTATATTTCAATAGGGTCTTTTTCAATTATATTAAATTGATTTCTAATTTCTATTGGTATAACTACTCTTCCAAGTTCGTCAACTCTTCTTATAATTCCTGTAGCTTTCATGTTTTTCCTCCTCAATGATACTTTTTAATAAATCCATTATTGATTTCATATTAACTATAGCACAAATATTTCGATTGGTCAATTAAAAAATGACAAAAAATGTCAAAATGACATAAAAGTGTTACAATTCATAGTCAGTAAAATTATTGCTTGTGTGTTTCCCGTCCCCCTTGGATATATATGTATATGATTTGAAACGTTTTCTCGGCTCAATACGCAACATAAGAATTTCTAAAATAAATTTATGGCACCCTTCCACTCTCGTGAACTCTTTCCATAAATTTATTTAAGAAATT
>ENA-OPVG01000257-OPVG01000257.1-human-gut-metagenome-genome-assembly--contig:-NODE-257-length-46512-cov-5.814474_pt1 | contig 46512 bp, 49 predicted proteins | sample MGYA00241093_ERZ501975 | MGnify/ENA primary metagenome ERZ501975 (study PRJEB25962, sample SAMEA2042993) | human gut metagenome | biome: human gut; feature: human-associated habitat; material: faeces... | reverse complement strand
CGTTTACGGCGTGGACTACCAGGGTATCTAATCCTGTTCGCTCCCCACGCTTTCGAGCCTCAGCGTCAGTTACAGACCAGAGAGCCGCTTTCGCCACCGGTGTTCCTCCATATATCTACGCATTTCACCGCTACACATGGAATTCCACTCTCCCCTTCTGCACTCAAGTTTGACAGTTTCCAAAGCGAACTATGGTTGAGCCACAGCCTTTAACTTCAGACTTATCAAACCGCCTGCGCTCGCTTTACGCCCAATAAATCCGGACAACGCTCGGGACCTACGTATTACCGCGGCTGCTGGCACGTAGTTAGCCGTCCCTTTCTGGTAAGCTACCGTCACAGTGTGAACTTTCCACTCTCACACCCGTTCTTGACTTACAACAGAGCTTTACGATCCGAAAACCTTCTTCACTCACGCGGCGTTGCTCGGTCAGGGTTGCCCCCATTGCCGAAGATTCCCTACTGCTGCCTCCCGTAGGAGTCTGGGCCGTGTCTCAGTCCCAGTGTGGCCGATCACCCTCTCAGGTCGGCTATGTATCGTCGCCTAGGTGAGCCATTACCTCACCTACTAGCTAATACAACGCAGGTCCATCTTGTAGTGGAGCAATTGCTCCTTTCAAATAAATGACATGTGTCATCCATTGTTATGCGGTATTAGCTATCGTTTCCAATAGTTATCCCCCGCTACAAGGCAGGTTACCTACGCGTTACTCACCCGTTCGCAACTCATCCAAGAAGAGCAAGCTCCTCTCTTCAGCGTTCTACTTGCATGTATTAGGCACGCCGCCAGCGTTCGTCCTGAGCCAGGATCAAACTCTCATTAATACTTTAATAATTGTTCGAGCGTTAACTCATTACCGTCGTCTGACGATTTATTCTTGTAAATTGACAGGTTATAATTCTTCTATCATAACCCTGCACTTGGTTTCTTATTCAGTTCTCAAAGGTCTTTGCCTCTCTTGAGACAACTTCTATATTCTATCAAAGATAGAATATCTTGTCAACACTTTTTTGAAGTTTTTTCTTTTCTTCGTGCTGGCCGTCTCTCACGAAACAGCTTATTTATAATATCATCCCTTCTTAAACTTGTCAATAGCTTTTTTAAAGTTTTGGAACCTTTACGAGTTAGAGACAAATCGCTTAAGACAACTTTTATATCTTAGCACCCTTTTGGATAGCTGTCAAGAGGCTTATCACAAATCTGTTGTCATTTGTTTGATTGAACTCTTTTGAACGCTTGATATAATAGCCAACCAATTACAATGCCTAAACCATTCTGACAAAAATTAGGAACCAACTCTGCGATTGAAGCTCCTGTTCCGTACATAAACACCGAAGAAAGGGCGTATCCACCAACCATTACAACAGTGGCTAGTAGTAGACCTAGGGGACGGTAGCCACCTTTTAGCCCTGCAAAATAGCCTTGTGCACCATGAATAAATAGACTTATGAACATCCATTGAGGAGCAGATGATAAGAGATCAATCAAAAAAGCAGATAAACCTCCTACAATAGCTCCCTCTTTCTTACCAAGGTAGAAGGCTGTGAAGTAAATCCCTGCATCTACCAAAGTCAATAATCCTGTTGGAGTTGGAATTTTCGCTACAAACCCAAAGGTTACTGATAAAGCCGTTAGAATGGCTAATAACGTTAGTTTTTTTATTCTCTTATTTTGTATATTGAACGACTCCATATTCATTCGACTGTTTAATTGATTCAAAAACAAAGACCTTAGCATTGGCTACAGCTTCCGTTTCTGAAAATCCTTTGACTAATTCACTGGCTATGCTGGAAGCAAGTGTACATCCTGCCCCTGTATTATTTTTATCTAGAACAGGTTTCTCAAATATTTTATATTCTTTCCCATTGTATAGAACATCTAACGCTTTGTTACCATCTAGACGGTTGCCACCTTTTACGACGACAGTCTTAGCACCCAATTCTTTTAAGCAACTAGCTGCAAGCTTCATATCATCAATAGTATGTATTTTTTTGTCAATAAGAAGTTCTACTTCTGGGAGATTTGGAGTAATGACTGTAACATAAGGGAAGAATTTAACCAATTCATCACGTAGCTGTGAAACCTCAACGTCATGTGTCTCCTTGCAAACTAGAACGGGATCCAATACAATTGGAATTTCTGGACATTTTTTAACAAAGTCTAAGGTTAATTCCGCAATTTCAACATTAGGTAATAAACCAATTTTTATTGCTGAGAAAGGAACATCTTTTAGTGAGTCAAGTTGTTGTTTAAATACCTTACTATCGATTGGAATAACCTCAAAACCATTCTCAGTCATAGCCGTTAGACAGGTAATAGCTACAAAACCATTTTGTTTATTAGTTGTAAATGTCGCTAAATCCGCATGAAGCCCGCCACCACTAAAAATATCATTCCCTGAAATCGCTAATACCAATTCATCACTCATATCGTATCTCCTTCAAATATAAACCATTACCTGCTACGGTTGGTCCCGCAAGATTGCGGTCACGACTTTCCAACACGGTCTTCACTTGTGAAACTGGCATGCGTCCATTTCCAATTTTCAATAATGTTCCAACCATATTTCTAACTTGCTTATAAAGAAAGCCATTCCCAGAAAAAGCAAAGACATAAAACCCAGTTTTCTCATCGATAGATACACTTGCCTGGGTAATTGTACGCACTTTATTTTCTACAGATGTCCCTGAAGCTGTGAAGCCTGTAAAATCATGTGTGCCGACCAATTCCATAGCAGCCTCTTGCATAAGAGCTAGACTTAGAGGGTAGGGATAGTGGATAGCATAATTACGCATCATGGGGTTCTTAGGTCGCCCTGCATCTACTAGGAATTCATAGGTTTTAATATGTTTACTATAACGTGCATGGAATTCCTCCGATACAAGCTCGATACTAACAATGTCAATATCATCTGGACACTGTGTATCTAAACCAAAACGCAGCTTCTCTGGATCCCTCTCCTGAGGTAAATCAAAGTGGATAACCTGTCCATAAGCATGAACACCAGCATCTGTTCGGCCTGCCCCGTGTACAGTTACAGGAGTACCACTATTTAGCCGCAAAAGAGTCTTTTCAATCTCTTCTTGAATAGAACGAGCATTTGGTTGCCTTTGAAAACCTGAAAAAAGTGTCCCATCATAAGAAATTGTCGCTTTATATCTAACCATAAAATTATCATATCAGATTTTTTTAAGGATAAAAAGTATGTCAATCACCAACTGACCCCATACAGCTTCCAAAATAAAGAAAAAGACGCTTTTAGCGTCCTTTCTTTATAAATCCTCCAAAACATCTTTTACTTTGTTAAAAAATCCTTTTTTCTGTGGTGCAACCTTTTCATCACCACTTGCTTTTGCGAATGCAAGGAGAGCTTCTTTTTGAGCATCATTCAGCTTCGTAGGAGTTACAATCTTGACAGTAACTAGTTGATCCCCTTGTGAACCTCCACGAAGACGTGGCGCTCCCTTTCCTTTTAGACGGAAAGTTTTACCTGTTTGAGTACCCGCTGGAATAACCATCTCAACATTACCGTGAACGGTAGGTACTTCAACAGTATCACCAAGAGCTGCTTGGACAAAAGAAATGTTAAGTGTATAGTAAATTGTCGATCCATCACGAGTAAATTTATCGCTTGGATTAACATTGATGACTACAAAGAGGTCTCCATAAGGACCACCGTTGAAACCAGCTTCACCTTGGCCTGCAAGACGGATTTGTTGACCTGTTTCAACACCCGCTGGAATCTTGACAGATACTGTATGGCTTTGTTTTTCACGACCTGTTCCATGACAAGTTTGACAAGGATCCTTGATTTCTTGACCTGTTCCGTGACAGACGTCACATGTTACTTGACGACGCATCATACCAAGTGGTGTTTGTGTATCAACATTGATAACCCCATGACCATGACAGCGACCACAGGTTACAGGACTTGTTCCAGGTTTAGCACCAGATCCTGAACATGTCTTACATGTCACTTCACGATTGTAGTGAATTTCTTTTTCAGCACCAAAAACAGCCTCTTCGAAACTTAGGTTGACACGATACTGAAGGTCGTCTCCTTGACGAGGAGCATTTGGATTGCGAGTAGCACCGCCACCAAAGAAGCTCGAGAAGATATCCTCAAAACCTCCGAAGCCTGCACCACCATCAAAGCCACCAAAGCTACCTTGGCCGCCAAAGCCGTTCGCACCGTCTGGTCCGTATTGGTCATAGGCTGCACGTTTTTGGGCATCACTTAGAGTTTCATAGGCCTCTAGAATCTCTTTATATTTTTCTTCCGCACCTGGTTCTTTATTGATATCTGGGTGGTATTTTTTAGATAGCTTACGATAGGCACGTTTAATTTCGTCTTGAGAGGCATCCTTAGATAACCCAAGACGATCATAATATTCGGTATTGTTCATAATTTAAGATACAAAGGGCATCTAATGGAGAAAGCCAAAGTAATAGTTTCGAAGATGGACTACTGGTCCCTCAAAACCATCTATCTTTTTTGGCTTGTTCCATAGCCCGTGTTCAACGACGAACACTCTTTGATCCTTTCTATTTTATTTGTTACGAAACGAAGTAAAATATACATTATATTCACTTCACTTATTTAGCGAAAAACAGAGGCTGGTTTGCAACCTCTGGATTTCTTCTTATGCTTTGTTTTTGAACTCGTAAGGTTGAATTGAGCACAGCTTAACTTCTGTGTGAAAAAGAGACGTAGCAGTTTTCGCTTTAGCGAACTACATATAAGGCTACCTTTAGGTGCAATTCTTTCTAGAAACTAAAGCTTCTTCGCCTGATTTCCTATTTTCACTGTGAGATTTTAACAGTCTTTACATCTTACTTTTCAGTAAACTCTCCGTCTACGACATCGTCGCCTGAGTTATCTGTTGCTTGTGCGCCTTCTGCTCCTGCTTGAGCTTGTTGTGCCGCTGCTGCTTGTTCGTAGAGTTTAACTGCCAAAGCTTGGGCTTTTTCGTTAAGAGCTTCCAATTTAGCCTTCATGTCATCAAGATCACCTGATTCTTGAGCTTTCTTAAGCTCATCAAGTGCTGATTGGGCAGCATCACGTTCTGTATCAAAGCCTTTACCTTCTGTTTCTTTAATTGTTTTTTCAGTAGCAAAGATAGCTTGGTCGACTTCGTTACGAAGTTCTACTTCTGCTTTACGTTTTGCATCTGCTTCAGCATTTGCTTCAGCATCTTTCATCATTCTTTCAATTTCTTCATCAGTCAAACCTGAGTTAGATTGGATGACAATTGTTTGTTCTTTTTGAGTTCCAAGATCTTTCGCTTTAACAGATACGATACCGTTCTTATCAATGTCAAATGTTACTTCGATTTGTGGGACACCACGAGGTGCAGCTGGGATATCAGTCAATTGGAAACGTCCAAGAGTCTTGTTATCTGCTGCCATTGGGCGTTCACCTTGAAGAACGTGAATATCAACGGCTGGTTGATTATCTGCTGCAGTTGAGAAGACTTGTGATTTAGATGTTGGAATTGTTGTGTTACGTTCGATGAGTTTTGTGAAGACGCCACCCATTGTTTCGATACCAAGTGACAATGGTGTTACGTCAAGAAGGACAACGTCTTTCACATCACCAGAGATCACACCACCTTGGATAGCAGCACCCATAGCAACTACTTCATCAGGGTTTACTGATTTGTTTGGTTCTTTACCAGTTTCAGCCTTAACTGCTTCTACAACAGCTGGGATACGAGTTGAACCACCAACAAGGATGACTTCGTCAATGTCTGACAAGCTTAAACCTGCATCTGAAAGGGCTTGACGAACTGGAGTTTTAGTACGTTCTACAAGGTCACGAGTCAAATCATCAAATTTGGCACGAGTCAAAGTCATTTCCAAGTGAAGGGGTCCAGCTTCACCAGCCGTGATGAACGGCAAGCTGATTTGTGTTGAAGTTACACCTGAAAGGTCTTTCTTAGCTTTTTCTGCTGCGTCTTTCAAACGTTGAAGAGCCATCTTGTCTGTTGACAAGTCGATGCCGTTTTCTTTCTTGAATTCTTCAACCATGTAATCGATAATTTTTTGGTCAAAGTCATCACCACCAAGTTTGTTGTCCCCTGCAGTAGCCAATACATCAAAGACACCATCACCGAGTTCAAGGATAGATACGTCGAATGTACCACCACCAAGGTCAAATACCAAGATTTTTTCTTCTTTGTCAGTCTTGTCCAAACCATAAGCAAGAGCTGCTGCAGTTGGTTCGTTGACGATACGTTCTACTTCAAGACCAGCGATTTTACCAGCATCTTTAGTTGCTTGACGTTGAGCATCGTTAAAGTAAGCTGGAACTGTGATGACAGCCTTGGTTACTTTTTCACCGAGGTATTCTTCAGCATAACCTTTCAAGTACTGAAGGATCATTGCTGAGATTTCTTGTGGAGTGTATTCTTTGCCGTTAGCAGAAACTTTTTCAGAAGTACCCATCTTAGATTTGATAGAGATTACTGTATCTGGGTTTGTGACTGCTTGACGTTTTGCAGCATCACCAACGATGATTTCACCATTTTTGAATGAAACTACAGATGGAGTTGTACGATTTCCTTCTGGGTTAGCGATGATTTTTGGTTCAGTTCCTTCAAGAACTGCAACTGCTGAGTTTGTTGTACCTAAGTCAATACCAATAATTTTAGACATATGTTCTATCTCCTTAAGCTTTTTCTTTCTAAGCTTTTTTCTTCTTTTCTGATATTTCTTTTTGCAAACCTTCGGCTTGCCTCTTATCTTTTCTCTCATAGTTTATTGTCGTTTCGGACAAGGTTTTTTTAGTTCTCTTTGTATACTACTACCATGGCTGGGCGTAGGATGCGGTCATGGAGTTTATAGCCTTTCTGGAAGACTTGTGCGATGGTATCCGCCGGATGCTCATCATCTGCAGGCATGGTTTGAATAGCCATATGGAAGTTGTGATCGAACTCGCCGTCTGCTGCGATTTCTTCGATTCCTTCCTCTTTAAGACCATTTATCAAACTTTCCTGTATCATTTCCAAACCTTTTTTAACATCATCAGTCAATCCTTCAACAGCAAGAGCACGTTCAATGTTATCAAGTGATGGTAAGATTGCTTTTGCTAAATCTTGGCTACGATACTTTTGTAATTGTTGACGTTCTTCTTTAGCACGGCGTTGAATATTTTGCATCTCTGCATGGACACGAAGGTATTTATTTTCAAACTCCTCCGCACGCGCTTGAGCTTCTTCAAGCTCAGAAGTTTCCTTTGTTTCTTCTACAACTTCTTCAGTTGTCTCGGTAGCTTCCTTTGTTCCTTCTGCAACTTCTTCAGTTGTCTCGGTAGCTTCCTCTTCTTTTACTTCTTCTTTAATATCTTCAGTCAAGGCATTCACCTCTTTCTATATTTTTTAAAACGTTACGGCTTAAGAAAACTTCGTAATGGTTACTATTGAGATAACGGTAATAATCCGTTAATTTCATAACCAGAACTCGACTGATAACGTTGACTAAACTAACCATGCGACGATAATCCATTTCAATGGGTCCAATCACATGCATGAGTGCCGTCCCACGATAGGGGATCAAGAATTTATGACTCATAACCGTGACATTTTCAAGAGCTTCTTCAGTTGATTCTGCGACCGAAATTTTGGTCACTTCATCATCGGAGATAGCTGATCGAAGCGCAAGAGCCACATGTTGTGGATTATCCAAAAATTGATAAGTTTTCAAATCAGCATAGGCCAGTGATGCAACCTTACCTTCTATAAAAATCAGTTCCTTGAAGAGGTGTGAAAAGATATAATCAAACAAATCTAAAACATTATCTGTTATCTTAAAATACTTTTGCACAATCTGAGGAGTCTCTGTTCTCAATCGGTAATGGATATCTAAGACAGTATTTCCTAAAAACCGTCCCTGAACAAGCTTATGAAAAATTTCCAAATCGCTTGACAAGAAATTCTTTGGAATGGCAAACTGAACTGTCACCGGCTTAGATTCATCTAGAGTCAGAACTGCCAACGCATCGTGATTAGACAGCTGAACAATCTCAAATCCTGTCAGACGCTGTTTGGTCGGTTCCACATCTTGAATCACTGCTGTGCATCCTGTCATTTCTGCCAGCAGCTTTGCCGCCGCATCCAAGATATCTTCAAGTTTAAAGGCTTCAAAGTCGAAGGCCTTGACGACTTGGTAAACATCTTGTTCATCAATCGTATCAAGATTCAAAGAATTAGCAACAAAATACTGGAAACCTGCTCGGCTTGGCATGCGTCCACTAGAGATATGAGCTTTCTCAAGATAACCCATCTTTTCTAACTTAGCCATGTCATTACGAATGGTCGCTGAACTTGAATCAATCGAGTCTTGTAATGCTTTAGAACAAACTGGTTCATGTGTGCGAGTGAACATCTCAACTATCAAATTCAAAATAGCGTTTTGCCTTTGCGTAATCACGATGTCACCTCATTTCTATTTATTAGCACTCTCGTACAACGACTGCTAACTTATGATTCTATTATACACCTAAACTTAAACATGTCAACCCAAAAAAAAACAAAAAAATTAGCACTCTTTTTTGAAAGAGTGCTAAAAATACATCTAGAGACCTAGAAACATTAAAAAACACCCTTAGGGGTGTTCTAATATCAGCGATCATATTTTACCAAATTATAGGTCTCAATAATAGAAATAAGATGTTTAGCGTAATCAGGATCACTATTAAAACCTGCAGCTTGTAGCTTTTCTGCCGCAACTTTATAACTCGTAGTTCCTGCCACCTCTTTATAGGTTGATTCTCCCCATCTACCTTGGCGTAGTTCTTCTAGATAAGATGACATAGAACTTGACCAGTCTCTAAAAACTGCAAAATCTACTTTTTGATATTGCCATTTGCCTTTACTGTAAAGATTATCCTTTAGATAGATATGTTCTTGTCCTGCCCGAGCAGGGAGACTGTAGATATTATGGTATTTAACAGATAAGAGACTACTACCATAGTTCGACTCATATGCGGCTTGGCTAAGGAGAATCGACGCAAGGACACCATAGTTTTTAGACATTTTTTGTGCTGTTGGCGCTAAGTTTTCAATAAACCCTTTCTGCGTATAGGCAACCTTTACCGTACGAGCATTATCAACTGTAGATGCATGAAGAATCAGCGGTAAGAGAATCCCTAAAGCGAAAACAGCAACTAAGATTATAAAGGCTTTTAGTTTAAAACGTCGTCTCACTTAGTTTTCTCCTTTAATAGTACCAAATATTCTTCCAAAGTAAGATTATGTTCAGTCATGTACTCTGCTGATTCTTTACCAACGTAGCGGAAATGCCAATCCTCATACCCCACACCTGTTGACGATGTCTTACCATCTGGGAAACGAAGAACAAAGCCATACTTTGGCGCTATTTTTTTGACCTTAGCCACAGTAGCTGGATCTGCTTCATCTAAGCTGTCTACAGTACTCATGTCAATCGCAAGACCTGTCTGATGCTCACTAGCACCCGGTGGTTGTGAATAAGTCTGAACCTTCTTCTCTGCCTGGGACTCTGTCAAAGTCGGATCATCAGCCATTTCCTGCTGAACATAACTGTTATAAAGTTCTGTCTGATAGGCAACACTACGATAACCCGAAATCAAATGATAGCTTGGATTAATTTCTTGAGCTGCTGCTAAAAATTCTTCAACATTTTTCGCAATTCTCGCATCTACAGAAACACCATATACGTTAGCAAGCTCAGGATTAAGCTCTTTAGACTTATTATCTCGATTTACCAAAAGCAATTTCCAGTCTTTAGGCGATACATCAGGTAGTCCTTTTGTATCCTTGCTTTGAGTCGAATCGGTAATTTGCTTACTATTTTTTGTTACTGACGATCCATTGGTTTGTTGGACCGTACGACTGACACCAAATACTGAAAAAAGTCCTGCTGTAACTAAAAGAATTGCAGTCAAGATGCCACTGATAACCAAAAACCAATTGGTTTGCTTTTTCGCCAGACGGCGACTCGGATAGCTATTTTTTACCATTGTCTTTTTCTATTATCTCTCGTCCAACCTGACGATAAGTCATATCGCCAAGTGTTTCCAATGTGAATATACCATTTTCATAAGCAACGACAGTAACCGAACCGTTGTCCAATGGAGGATGCTCGACAGAAGGATCCATTAACCAAGCAAAAGTTGCAATGGTCATACTGTGACTAACGACGAAAGCATCACCACCACCGGACCTTTCAAGATCCTCTGCAATAGTTGTAAAACCTTCTATAATACGTTTTCTGAGAACTTCCCAAGATTCTGCCCAACCAGCCGTATCTACATCAAGGATACTCTGGGTAAGCTCAGGATAAGTTACATCATGTATATTCTTACCTTGAAAAGCAACTGTTCTCGGCAACACACCATAAAAAAACTCGCCATCATAGCCACCATCAAAACTACCAAAACACCACTCACGAATACGTTTGTCACGTTTATAAGGAATAGTTTCCAAACCCGTCTCACGTAAAATGATGTCCATGGTCTGAATAGTTCGACCTGAATCACTAGAATAAGCAGATTTGAACGGGATACCTGCCGCTTTCAGACCTACCCCCAGTTCACGAATTCCTTCTTCACCGAACGGGGTCAAAGGGCTATCAGACCAACCTTGAACACGACCAATAGTATTAAACATAGTCTTGCCGTGTCTCGCAATATATAGCTTAACCTTACTCATGACCCCTCCTTCTTTCCGTCATTTTGAACTCATTATAGCACAAATCCACCTGACTATCTAGCTAGCGAAATCATCAGAAAATGCCTTACCAATCCGGTAAAGCACTTATCATCCATTTAGTTTTTAAAGCTGTGAACAGGGGCTGGGATTTGGCCACCACGCGCAATGAAGTCCGCCGATGAAGCTTTGTTTACCTTCATTACTGGTGCATAACCAAGAAGACCTCCAAGTTCCAACATGTCCCCTTCCTTACCATAAGGAATAATACGAACAGCTGTTGTTTTCTGATTAATGACACCAATAGCCGCTTCATCGGCAATCATGGCCGCAATTGTTGTATCTGGCGTATCAGCAGGAATGGCAATCATGTCTAGACCAACAGAACAGATAGCCGTCATGGCTTCCAATTTTTCAAGGTTGATATGCCCAGATTGAACTGCTGCAATCATTCCTTCATCTTCAGAAACTGGGATAAAGGCACCTGACAAACCACCGACCTGGTTACATGCCATGATACCACCTTTTTTAACTTGGTCATTAAGAAGAGCTAGAGCCGCAGTAGTACCATGCGTACCAACAACTTCAAGCCCCATGGCTTCAAGTACACGAGCTACCGAATCACCTACTGCTGGAGTTGGTGCAAGAGACAAGTCTACAATACCAAACTCGACACCTAGACGTTCGCTAGCCATTTGACCAACCAACTGCCCTACACGTGTGATTTTAAAGGCAGTTTTCTTAACTGTTTCAGCTAAAACATCAAAACTTTCACCTGGAACCTTCTCAACAGCACGTTGCACAACACCAGGACCTGAAACCCCAACATTGATTACAACGTCAGCCTCACCAACACCGTGGAAGGCACCTGCCATAAATGGATTATCTTCAACCGCATTAGCAAAGACAACCAATTTACCTGGACCCATTGGATCTGCCTCAGAAGCCTCTTTAATGATACGTCCCATATCACGTACCGCTGTCATGTTAATACCAGTTTTTGTTGAACCAATATTAACAGATGAGCAGACAAAATCAGTCTCAGCAAGCGCACGTGGGATAGAATCAATAAGAATCTCATCACCTTTTTGGTAGCCCTTTTGAACTAATGCAGAGAAACCACCAATAAAGTTAATGCCAATTTCCTTAGCTGCACGGTCTAGTGCCCTAGCAAACGGTACATAATCTGTCGCATCTGTCGCCGCACCGATAATTGAAATCGGAGTAACAGAAACACGTTTATTAACAATCGGAATACCAAGTTCAGCCGCAATTTCGTCACCAACAGCTACCAAGTTCTTAGCCTTAGAAACAATCTTGTTGTATACCTTTTCTGCTGCCTTATCAATATCTGAATCGATACAGTCTAGAAGTGAAATTCCCATGGTGATAGTACGAACATCAAAGTTCTGCTCCTCAATCATAGCAATGGTTTCTGTAACCTGTTTAATATCCATTTTCAACTCCCCCTATCTTATAAGTTGTGCATAGCATCAAAAATCGCTGAGCTTTGGATATTGATTTTGACGTTTAATGATTCACCAAAAGCTTCTAATTCAGCACGTAGGTGTGTAAAATCTTTCTTATCTTCCGATGATACAACCGCCATCATGGTAAAGAATTCATCAAGGATTGTTTGAGTGATATCATCAATATTCAAACCAAGTTCTGCGATCTTAGTCGCAACACCTGCAACAATACCCGCTTTATCCTTACCTACAACTGTAATAATCGCTTTCATGAGAAGCCTCCATCATTTTATTTTATATAATTTTAGCATATTTTGATTAAAAACGCTATTTTTTATAGAAATTACACCTTTTTTATTGAAAAAAACGAATGTTTCTACAACATTTAACCAGTATCGTTTATAAAATTCAGTCTCTATCAATTCAACAACTTGTGGATAAACTTGTTAACAAGTAAAACAATACAATTCTAATAAAACCTTGAAAAATCAAGGTTTAACACTGAGAACAGACTTATCCACACCTGTGGATAAGTCTGTTGGTAACTTGTCGATAAAGAAAAATATCGCCAAATTTTAGCGATATCTTAGCTTTATTTCCATTTTAGATTAACATGAGCATTCATTTCTTTATAGGCAGTATCTATACGCTCTTTAGTTTCTTCATCTAGTTTATTTCTGTATTTTCTACCTTTAATGAAATCCTCTAAAATATAGGTTTGATAAGTATATAAAGGATATACCTCTGGCGAAATTGTTCCCTTAGGTGTGCGGTTAACCCAGGTTGGATGCGCTTGAGCTGTCTTAATCGTGGTTTGACAATTCTTTTTCTCAAGAGTGACATCCATTAAGACGCCCCTCTCTGTCCATGCTGCATTATCCACACCATCCATAGTCTCTATGCGCTGGTTAGAGATAAAATTCCCCATTGAGTAAATAATGAGTTTTTACTGTCCATCCTTTTTAACCACTTCAGACGGCTCAACCACATGAGGGTGGCCCCCAAAGATAATATCAGCACCCCAATCAATCATCTTATGGTAAAGCTTTACCTGTTCATCTGTCGGTTCCAAACGATATTCCACACCCATCTGTGGCATAATAACCGTAACGTCAGCCTCTTTTTCAGCACGCTCAATCTCTACTTTCATCCGTTTTTCATCAAGATTCGACAAATGATTCGCAATCTCTTTTTCGGTCAGATTTGACTCCAAGCCATTGAAACCATAGGCATAAGAAAGTATTGCCACCTTGATGCCATTAACATTCTTGATAAACAGAGGCGCCTTATCACGCACAGGATTTTCATAAACACCAACGGGGTCAATGCCCACCTCTTTAAATGCATCGGCTGTTGTAAAAGCTCCCTCTAAACCAGAGTCCAAAATATGATTATGGGCCAAATCCATAACATCATAGCCGGCATCACTAATAACTGCCGTCACTGATTGAGGAGCATTAAACAGAGGGTAGCCTGACAAAGGATAATCAGGATTGATAGTTCCCTCAAAATCACCCAAGACCAAATCAGCCTGCTTTAACCATGGCTTCACATATGTAAAATTTTCAGTAAAATCATAACTACCATCTGCCTGCAAGGCACTCATATAGAGACCGTCATGATAAAGCAAGTCCCCATTAGCCATGATACGTGCTGTCTGTACTTGATTTGAAACACTCTTTTGCTGCTCATTTTTACTATGAATAATCAAAATTTCAAGAAAAAGCAAACCTAAGACAAGAGCAATCAACCTCATCAAAATCTTATTAGTCATCGTATTGTCATGCTTTTTAGCTTGGCTCTGTTCCATCATATCTCTTTTTCATACTCCTAGTGTAACAAAAAAATGTTATCCATAGATGATAAAAAAGATTAATAAACGGTTACATCGGTTCTGTTGCAAAGTTTTAAATCTACTATCAAATAAGGTAGAATAATAGAAAAAGATAGCAGGAGGAATGACGATAAATCATTTTAAAGGAAAGCAATTTCAGCAGGATGTGATTATTGTAACCGTGGGCTACTATCTTCGTTATAACCTTAGCTATCGTGAAGTTCAAGAAATCTTATATGATCGTGGCATTAACGTTTCTCATACGACGATTTATCGTTGGGTGCAAGAATATGGCAAACTACTCTATCAAATTTGGAAAAAGAAAAATAAAAAATCCTTTTATTCATGGAAAATGGATGAAATATACATCAAAATTAAAGGAAAATGGCATTATTTGTATCGAGCCATCGATGCAGATGGTTTAACCTTGGATATTTGGTTACGTAAAAAACGGGACACACAAACAGCCTATGCTTTTCTTGAGCGGTTAGTTAAGCAGTTTGATGAACCGAAGGTTGTAGTCACAGATAAAGCCCCCTCTATTACAAGTGCCTTTAAGAAACTAAGAGAATATGGGGCTTTTATCAAGGGACAGAACATTGTACCATTAAATACCTGAATAATTTGATTGAACAAGACCATCGTCCAGTAAAGAGACACAATAAATTCTATCGAAGTTTACGCACTGCCTCTACCACGATTAAAGGCATGGAAGCCATCCGAGGATTATATAAGAAAACCCGAAAAGAAGGCACTCTCTTCGGGTTTTCGGTCTGTACTGAAATCAAGGTATTATTGGGAATCCCAGCTTAAATCATAGATACCGTAAGGGATTTTATTCTTTATTTAAAACTTTTCAACAGAACCGCATTTGACTCTAATCCAGAAAATGCCAATAATTTTAACGATGAAGTAGCCGTTGTTGGACTCACAAAGCAGACCATCATTGGCAATAAAAATGAAATCTTCAAAGTCCAAGATGACAAAGCGCAAAAATTTGCGAGTGGTTCTCTCAACACGTCAACAGATGGTGGCGTCTACTTCACCGATACCTCTGGCTCTAGGAAAGGGCGTGCTGAAACCATGCAAAAACTCGATACCTATATCGATGAGCATGGAGGTACACCAAAAGCCCATGAACAGACGACAGGAAAAACCAGAGACGGAGGCGGTGTCACAACAGGGGATGTCCCACAAGGCTATAGCCTCACCAAAGAAATCAATACCTCAAGCCACACAGGACTGTCTTATCCTTGGGGACAATGTACCTGGTTTGTCTATAACCGAGGAAAAGAAGTCGGTGTTAGCTTCGGAAAGTATATGGGAAATGGTGGCCAATGGAGGAATGCCCCAGGGTATCAGACAACTCATTCCAACCGAACACTCCGCTCTATCTTTTAGCCCAGGGCAAACTGGAGCAGATCCAACTTATGGCCACATCGCCTTTATGGAACAAGTCAAATCAGATGGCTCCATCCTCATCTCTGAATCAAACATCAAAGGACTAGGAGTCGTTAGCTACCGCACTTTTGATGTAGAAACAGCAAAATAATTTACTTATGTCATTGGACACTGATGATGGTTTTAATAATATTAATTTTTAGTATTATTAATTTAGATACGTTTAAAATCAATACTAAATGTTATAATTAATACAAAAATGACTAGGTGATCTAATGAACGAAGTTGCTAAATCAGAAAAGCAAAAAGAAGAATTAATCAAAAAAAACTTACAATCTTTTGATTTATTTAAAAATGAGATAGATATCAAAACAACAGATATCTTTGAAATAAGTAGTCCTTTTGAACAAGCTCTCCCCAACATGATTAAAGAAAGTTTCCCATTTGATATCTTAAACTTATTTGATACTAAAGGAACCCCCCATTCAACTTTTCAAGCCAATATCTTAATCCTAACACTAAAATACTAGATTTCAATAATGCTACTCTATATGAGGTTGACTTTGACAGTCTATCTCCTGACACCAAAGCGAAACTTCAAGAGGGAGCTTATAAAATTGGGGATCTAGAAAAGTAGAAGGAGATCTTAGGGCTGTAATTGTAGACACAACCGATCAGAAGAATCGTGTTGAAGATTTGATATTAAGGAAAATGACCAATAACAACGAAAATCAAGTTCCTAGTGATCTAATCGCTCAAGCTCAACTTAAACAAATCTATAACTTACTGTTAGATATCAAAGAAAATCAAGATTATCAGATTAGATGGGAAAGAAACAATAGTATACTAGCTCCATTTTATTCAGCTCGTACAAAAGTTATAGAAGCCAACAATAGCAAATATTTCAGAGAAAAAGTTAAGTCACTAAAGGATTCAAATACATTATTTGAAGAATCAGTAAGTGCTATTAAATCTGATATAATTTCAAATAGAGATGAAATTATTAAGAAAATCAGCCAACCAACATACCGTCAAGCCTCTTTACAAACACATGCTGATTTTTTACTTCAAGACATAGAAATTATGACTAAAATTGTTGGTATGCAAATTTATATCGATTTAACACTAAATAATGAGGGGATGGCCCATGATCGGCTACTATCTTTTCAAGGTTCGATGGAATTAGTTTCTAAACAAAATATTCCATACAAAACAAATTATTTGAAAGAACTAGCAAAAAAACTTCTTTATGTAAAAAAATCAAAATGGATAAAGAATAATAGTATCCCAAAAGTGAGTTTGTTAGAATTAATTCATAATCATTACAGCTACTCAAAAAACAATATTGACTTATTTATTAATATTAATACTAAATTAATTGAATTCCACCAAGATAGTAACGTTAACTTAAGCAATACCGAAACAGCAAAAATCGAAACGGAGAAAAAAATGACACTAAAAACGAAGAAGTGTAAAACTTGTAAAAAAACAATCTCATCCACCTAAAACAATACCAATTTGTGATGAATGTCGTAATAAGGGCAAACAATTGACACTAAAGGGAACCGGGATCGCTTTGCTATTTTTTTTCAAAAAAACAATAAATAAGAAGAATTAATCTTTTTAACAGTAGGAGAGTATTTTACTCTTCTTTTTTATTTTTAAGAGGAGAATAATATATGCTAGTACAATTGTCAGAAGAACAAACTAAAGAAATTCAGCAAATGAATGTATATAAAATTGCCACAAAAACAACTGCTATATATATTAATGCGATATAACCATACGGTAAGTAAATCACTAAGGTAGAAAACAATAACCTTGACACAATATCTCCTATTTGGAAATATGTTACCATTCCTCCAAATATTGTAGCCAACTTCGTCTCATCAATATTATTAAATATGATAGTCCCCATTTTAGGATTTAATGCACTAACTAATACACTAGAAAGAAATGATGATAATATAATTAAATAAATATTTTGGAAGTAAAAAGCAACGAATGATAGTAAAACAGTCGTTAAATTCATTTTTAGCAAAGTGCCTATGGAAAGGCTTTTAAATTTTTTACTAATTAGAATTAAAGTGCCCCCAAGTATTCCTCCTGAAACAGTGCTAATTCCTAAAAGCGAGATCGTAATCGCTGAATTAATAATTGTCAAATTAGAATCTTTAGAAAGATCAACAACAACTAATGGCGTGAGAATTGCCAAACTCCCATTAAGAATTGGTATAACAAGTAAAGCTTCCTTCATGTTGCCGATACTAAATAGATGGTTAATCGAGAGCTTTAAATTTGAAGTAATCTCAGAAAATGAAGCTTTAAAGTCAAATTGTGATATCTTACTTGTCGAGATCGTCTCGTCATAATAGCTATTAATTTGATTTTTGATTGCTAACATAATTAACAGACTAATAGCAAAAGTTAGAGCATTTATAAATGCTAAGTGAGAAAAACTAAAAAAAGTAATTAAAAACGCACCCAATGATTGATTTATAATATTCATCACAGAAACAACAGTTTGCCTAAACGCCATAGTTTCTTCTCTATCTGACTTTTTCACTATTCGATTAGAAATTGGATAAAAAAGACCATTTTCAAATTGTCCCAATGTATCTGCAACAAGATTAACGAGACTAGCAATTATGACTATCATAATAGAAGGTTTAAAATTCATAGCCACAGCAACCAATAAATATAGCAGTACCCGTAGCCATAACGTTTTAATAATCATTTTCACTTTATTAAGCGTTTTATCTGCAATGATACCAAAAAATATTGTAAATAAAATAGGTAGAGTTTCCGATATATTGACGATTGAAATAGCTAAATTACTATCCTTAATCTCCGTAACATAGGTCATGAGAGCTATAAAGTATAATGTATCTCCAAAATTTGATATCAAATCCGAAACCAGAACTTTTAGATATAGTTTGTTTTTTAAGATTTTTCTCATACTTCTCCTTTAACTTAAAAACTTCACTGCATAAACAGCATTCTATCCAATGGGTAGGCATTTCCAGTCCTTTGTGCCATTAGAGTTATAACTATCCCTGAAACACCATTTAGCAATCCAAAGTCAATATAATCAATAACCTCATCAAAGGTTACGCCTCTAAAATATATGTCACGCTCCACAAATATATACTCAGAATTAGAAGCATCATTTATAATTTCTTTAAATAAATTATCAGAAATTGCTTTAAATTGTGTCTTTCCTGTATCTAAATACATCAAATTGAACAAAAGCATTATTCCAGACCGTCCATGACAAATTCCATTATTTAAAATCTCACTGCTATTAAGGTAATCAATAGATGAAGTAAATACATCCATCGCCATTTCTCGTAATTTCTGACTATCAATGATTTTCGCTATATTATATAGTACTCTTGCCATTCCAAGACTGCCATAGCACCAACTTATATTAAATCTAAATTCCTCATTCTCCTCATAATCACTGACTCTACCATTCCAACCAATTATTTTTCCAATTGTATTGGTAAAAAAGGTGTTCTCATAGTAACTCAAGCCCTTTTCTATTGAAGGTATGTGTTTTGTTATATTAAATTTTTCAAATCCTAACGCCAACACGTATAGTGGTCCCAATATACCGTGAGCTACACCTAGATTAATATAGCCACTAGGAAATCTTTTCCTTAATTTTTCATTTGGCATATATTCCACATAAATAGTTGGCTCGTTAATTATTAGGTCTGCAAAGTAATTTAATATTTCTTTTACTAATAACTCTTGTTCAGAAGTTGATTCCTCTTTGCTAAGCAAATATCTAGCTACACTAGAGACACCTTGAATTACATCAAAGTATTCTTCTTTAACAATATTAGAGCTTTTTATTTCACGTAGCCTATCTTTTGTTAAAGCTAATAAAATTGTCTCAAGTGTATCTAGTAATTTATCATATCCTTTACAATTTTTAGATAAAAATTCCAAGGCATATACATAGCCCGTAAATCCATAGCAAAGTGAAATATTATTAGTGCTATTCAATTTAATAGACTTTAGCAATTCTTGTAGATAATAATTTACTCTATTATAGAGAAGCTTAGAATACTCCTTATTATCACAATTTATCAACCTATAGGATAAATATATAATTATACTTGGATATTCTGATAAGTAACTTCTATTTTCTGTATAATATGCTCTCTGCAATCTGTCAATAATATCACTATCCAACACGAGTTTATCTACTTTACAGATAATTTCTTCATACTTTTTAAGTAAATTCCTCATAATTATTCAACGCCTCTGCAATATACATGATAAAATAAAGATATTCCTTTTCTCTATTCTATATGGAAATATGCCTACTCTATTCATATGCATATGAAGTAAACTATAAACTATATCATTTTTACCTTCAAAATATCCATCAATAGGCGGGAACTCTCTAAATATTTCATTAAAAATTTCAAACTGATTTTTGCAATCAAAACATTCTTTGAATTCCTTTACTACTATTGTGCTATTTGGGAATAACTTTTTAAAACTTTTACGATATCTATTTTGAGTCAAATTCCCCTTCAGCAACTCAAGTAATCGCTTTAATGGGATCCCTAATAATCGAACATATAAAAATGTCGAATGCAAAACAGATAATAAATCTTTATCATTTAATAATTTCTTCGAAAATAACTTTAAGGTAAGAAAACTGTCAATAGAAAACATCCTCTCACAAACTGTTGTAAAGCTATCTCCACCATATCTCTCAATTTCCCTCTCGTATAAATTAAAACTAACATCATTACAAAAACCACTTTCAAGTAGGAAATCTATCCAATGTGTAATTCGAAATCTTAAATCTTCAAAATTATTATCATTATTTATTTTAAAACGTAATCGAAGCGACCCATTATCCTTATCTCTATAATTTACAAAATGAAAATCACTAATTAGCTTTTCAACCAATAGTTCATCTGTAAATAAAAGAAGCCTCTCTCTTAGTTCAGGTAGAATTGAAGAATTAATTCCATATAACCTAAAATAGATCCAATCACTCGAAAATGTTTTAACATAGTTCTTGTAAAAGTTATTTGTCAATCTTCTAACAGATTTTTCCTGCATAGAATAATGATTTATACTATTTTGATAATTTTCAAATCCAAATATAAACTCACAATTTTTACCATCACATTTTTCAAAATGCGTAAAATACAGTTTATCAACATTTTGTTTTAAAAGCCACTGGATATCTAAATCATTCTCTAAATCAACCAATAGACGCTCATCAGCTTTATGAAAATACAGTAGTCTAGGTACATCAAAATCTTTTTTCCATTGATTAATAGAGGATAAATCACTTTTATCTATATCTGATAAAACCCACTTCTCTTCACTTAAAATTATATCTCCATATTTAATTTTAGGAATATAGGGAAGAAAATCAAAATTTTCAATTATCCTAAACACTGAAAACGGATTATCTTGCCATTCTAAAGAAACCGTTAGTAAAAATCTCGCTAAATCGCTAAATACTCCATTTGATTTATGATTTAGCATTGATGTTGTTACAAAATTAACAATTGAGCCTGTTCGTAAATCCCTAAAATATAATTTATATCGATATTCTGTTTTTATAACCCCCACCACCACAGAATCTAATTCAATCGATATGTTATCATTGTCATCATAAGATAATAATAACTTTTTAGAATGAGCATTCTGTGCCGACATAACATTTAAATTCTTACTATCTCTTGGAAATTCTATTAATTCTACATTATCCAACTGTGAATCTAACGAGATATAAGAATTAGGAAAATAGGAGGCAAACCTTCCAATAGACTTCCCTATCATGTCACTCCCTGTATTTGGGACAACTGATATAACAGGTTGAGATTCAAAATTCTTAATTTCACAATATAACTCTAACTGATTTGCAACAAATCTATCCGAATTTGGGTATAACAATCCTAAAGGTATATTTGATATATCTATCTCTTTTTTACAATTTTTAACAGCTTTGAAGACTTCTTTACTCAGATAAGACAAAAAATTTTGCTCTTCTACACTACTTGATGACTTTACATGAGTTCCCAAAGTTTGTTTTGGTAAACCCAGTCCTAAATTACCATCTAATAATTCTTTAATTGGAATTTCGACGTATTCCCCATATTTTTCAACAAATTTTTCTGTAAATGATTCTAATTCTCTGTTTCGATAACCTTTAGTCAGATTAATTTTTGAAATAAAATTAACAAAATCCTCCATTTTCTTTTTCAAATTTTTGGGCAACACCGAATCGCAACAATTTACTAAATCAACCTTCAGGTAATGCTGCTTTTCATCATTAAAAATATACGACATTTTTTTACAAATTTCAGTATATTGAGAAATGCCTTCTCCCAACTCTAATTTTGCATACTGCTCAATACTATTTTTTATTTGTAATAAATCCTCGGTTAATTTTCTTTGGTTATCAATATCCTTTAAAATGTTGGTTTAATCATCTAAATCTTTATGGCTTATTGCAACTTTTCGCAAGTTTGTAAACAAAAATTCATTAGTAATCAAATTACGTATATAATCTAAAATTTTCTGCTTCTCTAAATCAGGAGATTTACTTTGAATTGTGTGTACCAGTTCTAACACACTGACTTCCGATTTATACGTTAATTTTTGTATGAATTCTAAAAGTCCAGTTTCCTTGACAAATAAATCCTTATTTATCTCAGAGATTCCCCAGTAATTGACATTACTTAATTGATACTTATCTGATAATTCAAGTACTTTTTGGTTCCACTGTATATGTAGTTGTAATAAGACAGAATCTTCATTTTCTAACATCATACAAATCGAACTTAGCCACTCTCCACTAACCGAGATTTTTTTCGTATAATTTTCTCCAATCTTTTGAGGATATGAGATATCAGAAAAAGTTCCTACACCAATTGAACTAAACAATCCAAACGGCGTTGCTCTTGTAATTGATCTTTTTACATAGTTTCTAAAGGTGGAATTTTTATATATTTTTTCTTTAGTTAAATTATTGAAAAATTAAGGGTTCGCCACTAGCAACATTTCTTTAAAAACTTTGCTATCAAAAAATATTTCAAGATTATTTTCACTAAGTTTGTCTATAAGTCTTGAATCATTAACACATTGCCTATAAATGTAATTATCTTTTATCTTAAACATAATTCTCTTCTAAAAAAAGGCAAGTACTACTTATACCTGCCTTATTAGATCAATTATAAAACTAGTCTTTACAACAACCTGTAGATGTTACACCACTAAAAACATAACCTTGCTCAGTTGAAACCTCAGTTACATCAAGTTCCAATGAAAATTCTGTATTTTCCATGATAACTCTCCCCCTTCTTTAAGTTGTGTTTATAATACTAAAAGCAAATTTATTTGTCAATAATTTTTAGAAAATTCATTCTTTTTGTTTCGGAGTATTATAAAATAAAATCCGTCTGTACTATCAAACAAGCTCTGTTATCAGAAGATATTTCATAAGAAATCCTTAACAGATGTCATTACATTTTTGAAAACTATAATCATTATCAAAAAAGCAAACAAGTTGACAATTCAGGACTAGAAAAACGTATTATTTGAGAGGTATAAAATTTCCAATAATAATTCTCACTACTCGTGGATCCTCGTCATAAGAAATAAAGATATCCTTATACTTTAGACGTAGACCCTCTGCTTCAAGATATACTCGCTTAATGTATGTTTGACTATTACATACCACAGCATATACGGCACCATCATAGTCAAAACCTGTTTCACGAATGAGAGTAACTGAACCATTGTGATACTTTGGCTCCATAGAATCTCCAGACACCCATGAGGCAAAGTCATGCGCCAACTCCTCCGTAAAGTAAACCGTATCATAATAAGGAATTAAAACTATTTGGTTTACGCCAGACTCAAAAGCAGTTTGTGTTTACCTATAATGACCGATCCAATAATATCAACCTTCCACTTCATACAGATTACCTCAACTATAGAATGAATTCTGTCATACGTAGGCATCCAGAACTATCCCCTGCTTCACCACATAAGTTAAGACACACAGGTGCCACTCTTGCAAGAAAATCTGGCGTTCCCCTAGAGATTATTTCCGAGGCATTAACTCATAGTGATAAACAAATTACAAAGACCTATGTTAACACAAAAATATAGTAAATCAAACTGCTGGAGATATTGCATATAGAAGCTTAAAAAAATAATAGGGTGAACATGGGGTGAATTTTGGGGTGAACTTTATAAATTTCAACAAAAAAAGACACCCAAGATAAAAATCTTGAATGTCTTGAAACGTTGATATAATCGTATTGATTAACGTTTTGAGAATTGTGAAGCTTTACGAGCTTTCTTAAGACCTGGTTTCTTACGTTCAACCATACGTGCATCACGAGTAAGAAGTCCAGCGCGTTTCAATGAATCGCGGAAGTCTGGGTCTACTTGAAGAAGTGCACGAGCGATACCGTGACGGATCGCACCTGATTGACCAGCGTATCCACCACCTACAACGTTAACGTGTACGTCGTATGAACCTTCAGTTGAAGTAACTGCGAAAGGTTGGTTGATAACGAGACGAAGGTCTGCATGTGGGATGTATTCTTCTAGATCTTTTTTGTTAACAGTGATTTTACCAGTACCTGGAACCAAACGTACGCGTGCAACAGCGTTTTTACGGCGTCCTGTACCTGCATATTGTGCTTGTGCCATTATATTAGTGCTCCTTTCCTCTTAGAATTAGATAAGTCCTGAGATATCAAGTACTTCTGGTTGTTGTGCAGCGTGAGTGTGCTCACCGCCAACGAAGACTTTCAATTTCATACCTTGTGCGCGTCCAAGAGTATTGTGTGGAAGCATACCTTTAACTGATTTTTCGATCAAACGAACAGCGTTTTTAGAACGAAGTTCACCTGCTGAGATTTGTTTCAAACCACCTGGGTACATTGAGTGAGTGTAGTAGATCTTATCAGTTGCTTTTTTACCAGTCAATTTAACTTTTTCAGCATTGATAACGATTACGAAATCACCTGTATCAGTGTGTGGTGTGAAAGTTGGTTTGTTTTTTCCGCGAAGTACGCTAGCAACTACTGCAGAAAGACGCCCAAGTGGCACATCAGTTGCGTCAACGACATACCATTTACGTTCAACTTGGCCTGGTTTAGCCATAAATGTTGTTTTGTTCATGATTTCTCCTATATATAGTTCGATTTTTGTTTACGAGTGATGGGTGTCCCTTCCCATCGAAAAGTATATTTGGAAGGTTCCGGGGCCTTTCAAATGGGGTAAACAATACCGTTTAACATAATATCAAAAAAACAAGTCCAAGGCAACACTTACCTACCATCTTTTCTAAGTTTTTTAGCGATTTTTTCTTCTTTTTCATAGAAAACGCTTAGCGGAATTTACGGGTATTTTCTGCTAAGTGAACTAAGTGGCGTAAAAAGTCATGCGTTTTTGCTTGGTAATTATAAGTCCTGCCTAAATCATAGATATAACCATTGATATAATCAACTTCTGTCTGACGTCCTTTGTTCATATCTTGGTACATTGACGGATAATGCAGAGGGCTTGTTTCCGCGCTAACATACCGAATAGTCTCCCATTCTTCATCACGACTATTCAGAGGAGTAATGCCCGCTAATTCGGCAACGTTATAAGCTTCATCAATTAATTGACGTCCTAGTTTTTCGGCACCTTCATAATCAATGAATTGTCCCATACGAATTTCAAAAAGGGTGCAAATGGTATTGATGACAGAATTGAACACAACTTTTGTGTAAAGTGTTCCTAAAAAATTATCAGTCAGATTTGGATTGAGGTTTGAGGCTTCAAATTCAGTTATTATCTGCTTTTGAACATCATCGACCGTCCCTGATTGAGCGGCAATATTAATAGAACCAGCACCTGCTTTTCCAATAAAATCAACATCTCCTGCGTCTTTCAAGACCGTTCCAATCAGACAAGTTCCTGCTAAAACTTTTTCAGGCGCAAAATAGCGATTGATTTTCTCGATATGTCCCATGCCATTCATTCCTGTGAAAACATATTGATTTTCGTGGAAGAAATGCTTACTTCGTTCGAGCAACTGTGACAAATGCATTTGTTTATCAAAAATGATAAAAACATCTGGTTTCCCTTGGTATTCTTCTGGTGTCTGAATGCTAATTGGAATCAGATGACGATTTTTACCATCACGTGATTGATAAACACCACCTTGTTTTCTAACCGTGTCGATTTGCTCTTCCCACGTATCAATAAAATCCACTTGAGCACCGAGGTGTTCTTTTAATAGCAGCCCAAAACGTAGTCCCATTGCACCACTTCCAAGTACAGCATAAGTCAAAGCCATGTCTTTTCCTCCTTTGATTTAAAAAATTATATCACTTCATCAGTCGAATATGGAGGAAATCAGGTATAAAATTTTCTTATGGCTAGCTATAAATAAAGCCTATAAATAAAGCAATGAAAGATTTCATGTGCTTTTTCAAACAAGTCACTAACTATTAACTTTAATATTGTAATCCAAACTAACAACTTTTTCTGTATAAGCATCGGCTGTAATGCGAATACAATAGTCTCCACTTTTAAAATAGAGCTTTTGTGAATCTTTTAAGTCATCACCATCTATTTGATAATAGTGATGATGATTATTATCTACGATAGTTAGGTGAAGGTTGCCATTATCTGTCGTCGCATTAACCTTGACCTCTAATTTACCAGCTTTTGGAACTGTAAAATATCCTTTAGCCACTGTCAGAGAGGTTTGTGCCGCATCATTACTTTTATAAGTTTAATCATCTTTCATGGAAAAATTAACTGATTGGCTATTGTGTTTATTCCAAATACCAACAGCTATTACACAAATGAGGACAAAAATTGGTAGAGCAATCAACCATAAGCGAGAGTTCGTCTTGGATTTGTTGTTAGTCGTCAATTGCATTTCATTTTTGACTAAGTCATCAACTGAGATTCCAAAGTGTTGACTAATTTTAATGAGCATTTCAACATCGGGATAACTTTTCCCATTTTCTCAACTAGAAACCGTTTGTCTAGATACATGGAATAAATTAGCAAACCCATCTTGACTAAGATTATTCTTTTTTCTTAATTCATTGATATTCATTATAAAGCTCTCCTTTCGCTACTGACGTAACGAGTACATTATCTCCTTTTTCGTTTTGAAACACTATCCAATATCCTTGACATATTAGCTAAGGTGCCTTTACATCGTGTCAAATTCACTTGACAGTCCCATTTTACAATAAAAGAGCAGTATTTTACTACTCTTTTTACTTTAACTTTATCTAGCTTTCTCACCAATCGTAAAGACGGCTAATGTCCCTGGTCCGACGTGGGTAGAAATAACTGGACCTAGTGGCATAATAAGAACTTGCTCAATGCCGTTAACTGTTAACAATTATTCTTTTAGATTCTCAGCAGCTTCTAAATCATTAGCATAAGCGACAACCGCTGTGCTATGTCCAATATCCTGAGTAGCATACAACACCAATTCTTTAATGGCTTTTTTACGTCCACGGATTTTAGCCAAAGGAACCAACTTACCCGAATCGTCTAGCCAAAGAAGGGGCTTGACATTAATCAAACTACCAATAATTGCTGAGCTCTTAGAAAGACGGCCCCCACGCATAAGATGATAGAGATCATCAACTAAGAAATAAGTTCGTAAACGTGGCAGAATGTCCTCAATCATGGCTTTCGTTTTGGCTAAACTCTTACCTTGGTCACGAGCTTCTGCCGCCAAGATAGAGAGATAACCTTCTCCACCTGCTGCCGCCAGGGTATCTACAATCTCAATGACAGCTTCTGGATGCTCATCCAAAATCATGTCACGCGCCATAACAGCACTTTGATAAGTACCTGAAAGCACTGATGAGAAGGCCAGATAAAGGAGATCATCACCATTTTGAGCGTGACGACGAAAAACCTCTTCAAATTGACCAACATTCACCTGACTTGTGGTCGGTTGACCTCCTTCTTTCATAGCTTCCAACAGACGGTCACTCGTTAATCGATTGGGGCCAACGGTCTCATAAGTAATATCATCGAGCGTAATGGTTAGACCAATAAGTTCAACATCATTCTCCTGAGCCCATTTTTCATCTAGATCTGCTGTTGAATCTGTCAAAATTTTAAATGTCATATATCCCTCTATTTTATTTCATTTAAAAGGTTCTGTAATTTTCCTAATTGTGTTTCGTCCCATGGACGTAACTTGGGGGTTGTTAAGTCAATATGTGCTGACATCTTGTCTAAATCCGACTTAACGGTATTAACACGCTCCTCCAACTCACGTGCTGAAACACGTAAAGCTCCTTGAGAAAAGATGCCCCACTGTTCATTTAAATCGCTAGTTGCTACTTCAACTAGATTTTGAATAGTATTCATCTCGGCTGCTGAGCGCTCAATATAGCTATCAGCTGTCTCGTCTTCCTCAGTAAAAATAACACTGACACGGTACTGATCATAGCGCTGACGATTCCCTGGAACAAACTGGGCATCAAACACACAGATGATATCAATATGCTCAAAGTTGGCATAATGATTAAGCTTACGAAGCAGTGTTTCACGAGCTTCGTCAAGCTGATTGGTCTTAAAGAGTTGACGGGTTTCTTTCCAAAAGGCAATCATATTATAACCATCAACCAGAAGTATTCTTTTTTTCATAGTTACAATCGATTTCGATAAACTTCATACATAAGAACCGCAGCTGCCACACTGGCATTTAGGCTCTGCACATGGCCACCCATAGGAATAGTAATCATCTCATCAACTTGTTTCTTGATGTTAGCAGAGATCCCCTTACCTTCATTACCAATGATAAGAGCAAGCTTGCCAGCTGTGTTCCATTTATGAGATGCTGTACCATCCATATCTGTACCAAATACCCAAAAACCTGCTTCTTTTAGCTTATCAAGGGTTTGGCTAAGATTAGTCACTCTTGCAATCGGAATATGCTCCACCGCCCCTGTTGATGTCTTGGCAACGACAGGTGTTACCCCTACAGCACGATGCTTGGGAATAATAACTCCTGTTACCTGAGTAGCATCAGCCGTTCGTAGGATAGAACCAAAGTTATGAGGATCATTAAGTCCATCTAAAATGAGAATCAGAGGGTTCTCCTCTTGCTCAGCCTTATCCATAATAACTGAGAGATCAGAGTAAGCGAACTCTGACACACGAAGGACGAAACCTTGATGAACAGCCCCACCTGTCATATCAGACAAGGTTTTCTTTGGTGTCCAAGAGATGGAAACCTTCTTTTCAGCTGCCAAGGCCTTAATAGCATCCACATTTTTCCCTCGAAGATCGTCTTGAATATAGAGTTTGTTTCCAGTATTAGCTTCTAGACTCTCCGTTACAGCATGCACACCATAAACAATGTCTAGGATTGATTCTTTAGTTGTTTTCATATGCCCATTCTATCATAAAAAAAGCACTCTTACGAGGGCAAAGCGTATTAAATAAATGTAATTTCCGCTAGGTAAAAAACTAGAAGAAATAAAACAACCCTTGCAGCAGCCAAAGTCTGCTTACCAATTGTATCTAGATCTGCAATTGATTCCGCAATCTTTCTCGCAGCCTGGGTAACGGTTTTACCTGCTGCTTGTAAGATGTCAATTGAGCCTACACTTGTTGAACTGTTTCCGAAAATCTCTGAGATAAGTTCGTCTGTAAAGGTTACTTCTGACGAATAGATCAAATTCTCAATCTATACTTTTATCCAACTGACTTATTTCTGCAGTTGTCTATACAAGAGATCTATCAGTTTCTTAAGCCACTTCAGATATTGGGCTTGAATCTCCTCGCTCAGATCCAGCTACTGATCGGTCCTCACCAAGAGCCTGGACACGAGCCTCTTCTGAATGAGGTTTAGCCATAGAAACACTCGTTTCTATAATATCAACTTGAGAATGCACCTCAAGAAGCGCCTCATCTGTCTCACTTGAAGAGAAAACCATCAGTGACGTTGAGGTTACCACTGAGCTTACTTGACTGGGTGGTTCTGCCTGGGCTTCAACTGAAGAAAAATCAACTTACGGAGCTGATGCCTCACTATTAACATAATCTATTTTAGCTTCATCAGATTTCACCTGAACTTCGTCTGCTTTACCTGTTTGCAACATAAAACTAGACAAAATCAAAACAACAAAAGTTGTATAGAAAACTTTTTCCTTAGCTATTTCATTCACCTCCTCATTTTTGATATAGACTCATTTACTAACATTATAGACTTCTTTAACTTTCTGTTAAAAGAGTTTTATTAAAAAACGTTATAGTATCGAGATTACACGTGTCAGACACTCCTTAATTTCCTCATTTTAAAGCCTCTAAATATCAGTTTTATCTTATTTTTTATTGTTAAAACACTGAATTACTTTGATTCTCAAACAATATTGATTTTTAGACATCGTTTATTTTTCACAATCTAGATGAATTTTAAACAACAAAAAATCCTACTCTCAGCAGAATTTTTAGATTTCTTTTTCAACTTCATCAATGCACCAAGCAACCAACTCTTCTAGACGGTCGATATCCTCGGTCATATGAAGATAACCCATGACTGCCTCGAAGCCTGTTGACATTTTATAGGTAATAACATCCGTATTTTTAGCTTTGGTATGACTCTTAGCATTACGACCTCGTTTGTAGATGTCCAGCTCTTTTTCAGTCAAAAGCTCTCGCTCTAGCATTTTTTCAATGAGGCTAGCTTGAGCCTTGGCAGAAACATAGCATGTAGCTAGACGATGCAATTGATTTGGCTTAGTCTGTCCTTGAAAAATCAGGTGACGGCGAATGTATAAGGAATAAACAGCATCTCCCTCAAAGGCGAGTGCAATACCATTAATAAGATTGACATCAATGTGTTTAGTCACGTGTCCACCTCACGCCCTCCTTGGTATCAAGAAGTTTGATACCTTGAGCAGCTAACTCATCACGAATACGATCTGCTGTCGCAAAGTCCTTGTTGGCACGAGCTGCTTGACGCTCTTCAATGAGTTTTTCGATATCTTCATCAAGAGTTTCTTCTTCGAAAACAATACCGAAGACTTGTAGAATTTTTTCAAAAGCATCTTTAACAGTTTCATCATAGTTGCCTGAATTAATCCATTTAGCCATATCAAACAGAACAGTCACACCATTTGCCGTATTAAAGTCATCATCCATAGCCGCCTGGAAAGCATCAAGATAAGCTTGCAATTCGGCTTGGCTTACCTCTTCTGTTAGTGGTAGACTGTGCGTATTTTTCAAATACTTGAGATTGACTTCAGCATCATGGATAGCCTTCTCGGTAAAGTTAATTGGTTTACGATACTGTTGTGTCGCTAGGAAGAAGCGAAGCACTTGCCCATCAACCGTCTTAAGCATATCATGAACAGTCACAAAGTTACCCAAGGATTTTGACATTTTCTTATTGTCCACATTGACAAAACCGTTATGCATCCAGTAATTAGCAAAGGTCTTACCAGTCTTGGCTTCTGATTGTGCGATTTCATTAGTATGGTGTGGGAACTCAAGGTCCGCACCTCCACCATGGATATCGATAGTATCCCCAAGGATTTCAGTTGCCATAACAGAACATTCGATGTGCCAGCCTGGACGTCCAGGTCCCCAAGGACTTTCCCAAGAAATCTCTCCTTCTTTGGCAGCTTTCCAAAGGGCAAAATCCAGAGGATCTTCCTTACGATCTGTCTCAGCATCCGTACGTCCGCTAGCACCAATTTCAAGATCTTCCAAGGTCTTGTTGGCTAATTTAGCATAATTGTTTGACTTAGTTACTCGGAAGTATACATCACCTTCAGAAACATAAGCAAAACCTTTATCAATCAAGATTGATACAAATGCAATGATTTCATCCATGTAGTTAATAACACGAGGATTTTGTGTCGCTGGTTTGATTCCAAGTTGTGCGGTATCTTCCATAAAGGCTGTGATAAACTTGTCTGATAATTCTTTGGTCGAAATACCAACTTCATTGGCCGCCTTGATAATCTTATCATCTACATCTGTAAAGTTAGAAATGTAGTTAACAGTGTAACCACGATACTCAAAATAACGACGAATGGTATCAAAAGCTACTGTTGAACGGGCATTTCCGATATGAATATAATTGTAGACGGTTGGTCCGCAAACATACATATTGACAGTGTTCTCTGTCAAAGGTACGAAATCACGGAGCGAACGTGTCATTGTATCATAAATTTTTATCACTAGAGATTCCTTTCAATTAATTGGAAACTATTTTTTATCCCTAAAATGGTTTAAGTATAAACATAAGAGTATAACGAGAATGATAATCCCCATGGCCGCAACTAGCAGACCTTGAGCCAAAAGAAACATAGCAGAAACAAAGCTCCCAACTATATAAAATAAAAGACCAAAAAAGGATTACTTTTGAACAATTTTTTCACAACTCAAGTCTCACTTGTGACGTTATTTGTAGACAATACCAGCCCACAAAAAAGAGATACAAAACCATAAAGCAGCCCTGCTATAATCCCCTCTATGTAAAGCAATGTAAACAAGAGCGAGTGGACCTACAATGGTCAGTCGAGTCACCTTTGAACTAAAGAGTCTCATCTTTTTCTTTCCTTATAGACGTGATGAGTGAAAGCTAGCTGCTTTTAGAAGATCTTCTAGCTTTTCGCTATAGTATTCACGACCTTCCTCAATGTCATGAATCACTTCTTCATCCTTTTTACCGTGAACACGTACGACCTTAGCAGGGACACCAACTACCGTAACATCTTCTGGGACATCGGCAACAACCACAGCTCCTGCACCTACCTTGGCATTTTTTCCAATCTCAATAGGGCCAATAATCTGAGCATGGGCTGAAACCAATGCACCCTCACGAACGGTTGGGTGACGTTTTCCGACATCTTTACCAGTACCACCTAAAGTAACACCGTGATAGAGCATAGCTCCTTTTTCAACTACAGCTGTTTCACCAATGACAAGGCCAGAACCGTGATCAATAAAGACACCTTCAGCAATCTGAGCCCCAGGGTGAATCTCAATCTGAGTCCAAAATCGCCAAAATTGACTATGCATACGAGCTAAGAGTCGACAATTGTGGCGCCAGAGAAAATGTGAGATACGATGAGCGGCCAAGGCTTTGAGACCAGGATAGGTTAAAAGAACCTCCAAACTTGTCCGAGCCGCTGGATCATTTTTCTTTACAATATCAATACTTTCTTTCCACCACCCCATATAGGTCACTCCTTATATCATTATTGTTTACTGTCGCCTTATTATTTTTTCAGAGGTTTGATAATACCAGGATTACTTGCTATCATCCTCAAAATAAGCCCAATCGACTAACTCAGGATGCTCATCAAAAGGATTGATGACAACACCTTGAACCTTGTCCAACTCATTTTCGCCACTTGAAGGCTGGTAAATTTCTGCCAATGGCCACTGCAGAATGGTCCCTTTAGCCTTACGGAAAGGTAAACCAAAAGTCTCGCTCCCGTACCATTTAGCAAAGCTCGTCAAGTTTGTAAACACAGGCACATAGCTCTGCCCCTCTGCATTCGACATAGTCGCAAAGAAACGGTCATCCTGACCATCTTCCTCGCGCTTGTGAACAAAGGCTGGAACAAGATAAATCTTATCCTTAGGATCTGCCTTTTGATTTTTCTCACCCAGAAGATTATTAAGAGTCTGAGTAAAATAGTTGATGAATTGAATTAATTCACTGCTTGCAAAAAGAGTGGTATTCGAGAAGTCACCCTCCTCTTTAAGGTTAAAAGCAAGGCCAAAAAGTTCTGCCTCAACAAGCTGAGATAGAATATCTAAACTTGAACATTTTACCCAAGTCTGCTCTTTGGCACTATCTTGGGTATCTTTAAAGGCTTGCAAATCCTGCTCACTTGTAAAGATAGGAACAACCTTCTTCCCTTCTACTTCAACTGCATAAAGGCTTTGAGTTGCCAATACCGGAGTATGTTGGAGGTGATTAACCAAGGACAGACTAGTCAAAAAATGGTCTGGTTCCGTTAAAAACTCTCTCAAGGTTTCATCAAAGGCTTGCAATTCTTGATTTTCTGTCATTCTTCTATTTATTCTTTCGTTTCTGATTCATCACTTTTTTTCGGTGCTTCCATACTTTCACTATGATGGTCTGGTTTATGATGAGAACAACAGCAGTGACGATGCTCTTCTCCATTTTCCCCGTCTTCATTTTTTTCAGGTTTAGGAAGCAAGGTTTTGATTGAAGCATCAACACGACCTTTTTCATCAATTTTGATAATTTTAACGGTTACCATATCCCCAACCTTAACCACATCTTCAACATGCTCAGTGTGTTTCCAAGCTAATTCTGAAATGTGGACTAAGGCATCAGTCTTATTGAAGAGGTGGACAAAGGCACCGAACTTTTCAATACGCACAACTGGTACGGTGTAGACCTCGCCAACCTTAGCTTCACGTACAAGGTCAGAGATGATTGTTTTAGCACGGTCAATAGCATCCTGATCACTAGAGAAAATCTGAACGAGTCCTTCTTCATCGATATCAATTGTGACACCTGTCTCAGCGATAATCTTGTCAATGGTTTCACCACCCTTACCGATGACAACCTTAATCTTGTCAACAGGAATCTGAATACTATCGATCTTAGGAGCTGTTGGGGCCAATTCCGAACGTGGTTCAGCAATCGCTGACTCAATAACATCAAGAATTTCAAAACGTGCCACCTTAGCTTGAGCTAAAGCTTCCTCAAGAATAGCAGGTGTAATTCCTGAAATCTTAATATCCATCTGAAGAGCTGTAATACCTAGACGTGTACCAGCCACCTTAAAGTCCATATCACCAAAATGATCTTCTAAACCTTGAATGTCGGTTAGAACAGTGTAGTTGGTTCCATCTGAAATAAGACCCATGGCAATTCCCGCAACAGGTGCCTTAATCGGCACCCCACCGGCCATAAGAGCCAAAGTGCCTGCACAAATAGAAGCCTGTGAAGAAGAACCATTTGACTCCAAGACTTCAGCTACCAAACGGATAGCATATGGAAACTCTTCAACGCTTGGAAGAACTTGAGCAAGGGCACGTTCACCTAAAGCTCCGTGACCAATTTCACGACGGCCTGGTGCACCGTAACGCCCTGTTTCACCCACCGAATACTGAGGGAAATTGTAGTGGTGAAGGAAACGTTTCTTATACTCTGGATCCAAACCATCAACGAGTTGTGTATCACTCATAGGGGCTAAAGTCAAGACTGATAAGGCCTGGGTTTGCCCACGTGTAAAGAGACCTGATCCATGAACATTTGGCAGAAAGTCAATTTCAGCATCCAAAGGACGAATTTCATCCACACGACGACCATCAGGACGAATCTTGTCTTCTGTAATCAGACGGCGCACTTCAGCATGTTCCATCTGCTCAAGGATTTCTACCACATCACGTAGAATGGTTTCCTTATCTTCATCTTCTGCAAAACGTTCTTGATAAGAAGCGAGGACCTCTTCTTTAACAGCCTTGGTTGCTGCCTCACGCGCCAGTTTTTCTTCCACCTGAACAGCCTTAGCTAACTGATCATAATAAACTGCTTCAATTTCAGCCTTCAAATCAGCATCCACTTGGAACAGTTCAACCTCAGCCTTTTCCTTACCAACAGCCGCAACAATATAATTTTGGAAATCAACCAACTCTTGAATAGCTTCATGTCCCTTCAAAAGTGCTTGCAACATGATGTCCTCTGACAATTCCTGAGCACCTGCTTCTACCATATTGATGGCTTCCTTGGTACCTGCCACTATCAAGTCTAAATGTGAAACTTCTTTATCTGATGCACTTGGGTTGATGATGAAATCTTCCGCTGCATAAGCCACTTGAACCCCAGCAATAGGACCATTGAAAGGAATATCCGAAATAGAAAGTGCTAAAGAACTCCCAAACATAGCGGCCATTGGCGCACTAGCATTCTCATCATAAGAGAGAACAGTATTAATGACTTGAACTTCGTTACGAAAACCCTCCGCAAACATGGGACGAATAGGACGGTCAATAAGACGAGCAGTCAAAGTGGCATCAGTCGAAGGTCGTCCCTCACGCTTGCTAAAGCCTCCTGGGAACTTACCAGCCGCATACATTTTTTCCTCATAATTAACCTGTAAAGGAAAGAAATTTGCAGTTGCCATCTTTTTAGACATAACAGCTACTGACAATACGGTTGTATCTCCATAACGTACTACAACGGCACCATTAGCCTGCTTGGCTACCTGTCCCACCTCCACAACAAGTGGGCGTCCTTCAAAGGTCATCTCAAAAGTTTGTTTAGCCATGTTTGATCCCTCTTTTTATCCATAACCAGCCCCACAAAAATGAACTGGTCAACTTTATATCATTCATTTGATATAACTTCCATTTTACCATATTATAGTCGAAAATGGCAGAGCTTCGGCATAAGTTGCGCTCCAAGCTTTTCTCGATTTCAGATATTTAAGTGGTTTTGTGATATAATAAACACTTATGAGAGACAAAGGAATGACTATGAAAAAATTACAACACATCATTATGATTGCCTTAATCTTAATAGGCCTAGCAACACCTGCCCTAGCACAAGATCAGACTGATTCCTTCAATGTTGCTGCAAAACATGCGATCGCTATCGAAACCACTACAGGAAAAGTGCTCTATGAAAAGGATGCTACAACTCCTGATGGTATTGCTTCAATGACGAAAATCCTGACAGCCTACATGGTCTACAAAGCTGTTGATCAAGGTAAAATTACTTGGGACACTGAGGTAGGTATCTCAGATTATCCATTCAACTTAACAGTTGATTCAGAAGTTTCAAACGTCCCACTAGACTCTCGAAAATATACTGTCAAACAACTCTTAGATGCCACCCTCATTAGTAGTGCCAACAGTGCAGCAATTGCTCTAGCTGAAAAAATCTCAGGAACAGAGAGTACCTTTGTTGACACTATGACAGCCCAACTAAAAGAATGGGGCATTACAGATGCTAAATTATTTAACGCTTCAGGTCTGAACAATAAATATCTAGGAGATAACCGTTATCCTGGATCTAAACCAGATGACGAAAATACCATGAGTGCTCTAGATATTGCGATTATCGCAGACCATCTCATCAAAGACTATCCCCAAGTACTCGAAATCACCAAACAAACCGAGGTTGATTTCGAGGGTGACAACAAATTGACTACCCACAACTATATGTTAGAAGGCCAAGAAAACTACCGTGAGGGGGTTGATGGGCTTAAGACTGGAACAACTGAACTAGCTGGGGCATCCTTCGTAGCCCACTCCAATGAAAATGGCATGAGCTTGATTACAGTCGTTATGAATGCGTACAATGGTGGGGACGATGAATCTGCACGTTTCACAGCCACAAATGAGTTGCTAGATTATGTGACACAAAACTGGGAAATCAAAACCCTCAACACTAATGGACAAATCGTCAAGAAAAATGATATCAAGGTAGCCGATGGAGACAGAAAAACCATCTCTGCTAGGCTCGAATCAGATCTTACAGTCGTCCAAAAAATAAATAGCCGAAATGATTCAGTAAAAATCCAAGCCAAAACCGTGACGGCTCCTATCAAAAAAGGAGATACCATTGGAACAGCAATCTATGATGATAAAGATCTCGTAGGAACAAGTTATATTTCTGATCCACCTCAAGTTGATGTCACAGCCAACCAGTCCATTAAGAAAAGCTTCTTCTTAAAAGTTTGGTGGAATCATATCCTTAATTTCTTCACAGGAAACAAGTAAACACAAAACTATCTTTTAATATCAAAAGATAGTTTTTATTTGCTTTGAAAATCGTGGTATAATCGTAAAAGCTCCTTCTCAACACCTTAAGTTCCTCTCAAAATGTGGTATAATAAATATCCAAAACACATGAAAGAACAAACCATGAAAAAAACTGATTACGCTTATTATGACCTTCTTACTCTGTCTGGGAAGCGTAGCTCCTACTTTTGCAGCAGATAAGAAAAAAGGATTTGATGCCTCAGCCAAGCATGCTATTGCTGTCGAAGCAACTACCGGTAAGATTTTATACGAAAAAGATGCGACTACCCCTACTGGGATTGGCTCTATTACCAAACTTCTAACAGCCTATATGGTTTATAAAGCGGTAGACCAAGGAGACCTCAAATGGAACACTAAAGTCGACATTTCTGACTATCTCTTTGAATTGACTGTCAGTGTCGGAGTGTCCAATATTCCACTAGATGCCCGTAAGTACACTGTCAAACAGCTCCTCGACGCAACTCTTATTTGCCAGTGCCAACAGTGCAGCCATTGCCCTAGCCGAGGAAATCGGAGGCACTGAGAGTAAGTTTGCCGATATGATGAAAGCCCAACTCAAAGACTGGGGTATCACTGATGCCAAGATTGTCAATGCCTCTGGTCTTAATAATTCCTATTAGGTAATAATATTTATCCAGGTTCTAAATCAGACGAAGAAAACACCATGAGTGCCAAGGGTGTTGCTGTCATTGCACAACATGTGATTAAAGAATATCCCGAAATCCTCGACATCACTAAAAAGACAGAAGCTAATTTTGATGGTGTCAATAAACTCAAAACCTTTAACTATATGCTTAAGGGACAGCCTAGTTACCGCAAGGGAGTTGATGGGCTCCAAACGGGTACCACTGATTTGGCCGGAGCCTCCTTTGTACCCCATTCAAATGAAAGTGGGATGAGTATTATCACAGTCATCATAAATGCTGAGCACACCGATACGGATGACTATGCCTGGTTTACCGCAACCAATGAACTCCTTAATTACGTGGTCTACCATTGGGAAAGTAAGACTATTGCTAAGAAAGGACAAGCCATCAGCAAAATCCAAGTAGATGTCCTCGATGGTAAATCCAAGCAAGTGTCTGCTGTCGCTAAGTCTGACTTTAATATTATCCAAAAAATAGATGCTAACAATAACAAACACATTAAAGTCACTACCAACCAGATTCAATCCCCTGTCAAGTCAGGAGACAAGGTGGGAACAGCCACCTTTGAAGATAGGACTCTTGTAGGAGATGGCTACCTACCTAACCAAGGCATGCCAAGCATGGAACTGCTTGCTGGTAAAGAAGTTAAGAAGAGCTTCTTCCTCAAGGTTTGGTGGAATCACTTTGTCACCTTTGTCAACGAGAAACTCTAATACTTACAGTCGAGCGTGGCTCGGCTTTTTCTTTTACGCCTGCTTTACGGAAAGGTTGACTCTATCTTGACTCTTATCAACACAAAAAGACAGATTATGGGTATAATCTGTCTTTGATGTTTAATATTTACACTACTGTAAAGGTTAATTTATCTTTCGAGCAACCAATCTTAAGGGTCTGTCCGCTAACAACTTGGCCACCTAGTAATAACTCAGACAACTTGTCCTCCACTTGAGTTTGAATCGTACGACGTAATGGACGAGCTCCCATCTCAATATCATAGCCATCCTTAGCCAAATGCTTAAGAGCAGCTGGTTGGAATTTTAAGCTTATACCTTTATCGGCTAGAGCTGAAATTAATGGTTTAACCATAATCTTGACAATGTCATGTAGTTGTTCTTCCTCTAAGCTGTGGAAGACAACCTTCTCATCAATACGGTTAATAAATTCTGGACGATAGGACTTCTTAAGCTCTTCCATAATGCGTGCTTGCATGGCTTGGTGATTATGAGAAATAGTTTGAGCACCAAAACCAACAGTTTTATCATCACGAAGAGCTGTAGCTCCCAAATTTGAGGTCATAATGATGATAGTGTTTGAAAAATCAACCTTACGACCACGGCTATCTGTTAAAACACCGTCATCCAAAACCTGTAAGAGAATGTTGAAGATATCTGGATGAGCTTTCTCAATCTCGTCAAAGAGAAGAACTGAGTAGGGCTTATTTCGAACTTTCTCTGTCAACTCTCCACCCTCATCATATCCGACATACCCTGGAGGAGCACCATTGAGGCGACTAGCCGCAAATTTTTCCATATACTCCGACATATCAAAGCGAAGCAAAGCTGATTCATCATCAAAGAGAACTTCCGCCAAAGCCTTGGCCAATTCTGTCTTACCAACACCAGTAGGTCCAAGGAACATGAAGGAGCCAATAGGACGTTTTCCAGTACGAATACCTGACTGATTACGACGAATAGCACGGCTGATAGCCGAAACCGCCTCATCTTGACCAATAACACGTTTGTGGAGTTCTGATTCAAGATTCAGGTAACGCTTGCTGTCAGTCTGCGTCATCTTCTCAACAGGGATACCTGATAAACGACTAAGAGTTTGCATAATCTGATCCGCATCTACCAAAGCAGGTTTAGGAAATTTTGCCTTTTGGTTAGCCTTATACTGTTTAACAGCAGCCCCAATATCCCCAGATATAAGTGCTTCATCCAAAGGCGTTATCTCACGTTTGGCCTCTTTTTTGATACGAACTTGAACAGTTGCACTCGCTTCATCTAAAAGGTCAATTGCCGAATCAGGCAAATTCTTACTCGTCAAATAGCGATGCGCTGCCTTGACTGCCGTCTCAACTGCCGCGTCCGTAATAGTCACACGATGATAGTCTTCATAAGACGAACGCAAACCGTTTAAAATATCGATTGCTTCAGATACACTTGGTTCTTCAATTGTAATTTTAGCAAAACGACGGGATAAAGCTGCATCTTTCTCAATATGCTTTTGGTATTCAGCTTGCGTGGTTGCTCCAACCATGTGAAGTGTCCCGCGCGCAAGGGCCGGTTTCAAAATATTAGCCGCATCCAAGGTACTATCAATACCTGAACCAGATCCAATAATCGTATGTAGTTCGTCAATAAAGAGAATGATTTTCCCATCAGCTTCAATCTCATCAATGATCTGATTCATACGCTCTTCGAAATCACCACGGAAACGTGTCCCTGCAACAACGCTCATCATGTCAAGCTCTAAGATACGCATATCAGCCAATTCAAATGGTACTTCGCCTGAAGCAATACGTTGCGCTAAACCAAGAGCAAGTGCTGTCTTACCGACACCAGCTTCACCTACCAAGACAGGATTATTCTTCGTTTTACGACTCAAAACCTGAATCATGCGTGAAATTTCTTCATCGCGTCCAATAACGGGATCAAGATTTCCTGACTCCGCTAATGCAGTTAAGTCTTTGGTATAATCTGCCAGTTCACCAGTAGATGATTGAGGAGGTTGCATCATATTGGCAAAATTCGCAGATGCTTTTGATTTCTTAGGTTTACGAAGATCGTGAATTGCCTTCAAATCTTGCTTGCTAAGACCAGCATTACGCTCCAAAGACCGTCGTAAATCTATGATGCGAGGTTTATCGCTATCATCTTTATATTGAAAACCAGCCACTTCAAGGAGGCGACAAACCATTAAATCCTTATGAAGAAGGAAGGTCATCAATACATGTTCAGACCCCACCTCTACAGCACCAGTCACACTAGCGATTCCTTGCGCCTCTTGCAACATAGCCTCTAGCGCAGGTGACTGTGCACGTAAATCGATAATATCTGATTCCGACAAGTCTTTTGGCCTCTTCTCCATAGCCAATACAGCAGCTGTCTCAATCTCTTCCGAATGAATACGGTCCTCAAAATCAGTAAATGTTAAGTAGGCTACAGATCCCGGAACCTCAACCATAGCTAGAAGCACATGCCAAGTCTCCAAGAAAGGACTTTCAAAACGCTCCGCTTCAAGCTGAGCACGATGGAAAATGGCCTGCATTTTTCTTGAATATATCGTCATCTAATTCCCTTCTCTATCCAATCTAAGTAATAGCGAGCGTAGAATACGCGAACGAATGATAGCCGCATCTTCGCCTAAAACATCATCACTAGCAGTCGCTAAAATCAAATTTCCCTCACGCTCAGTGATAATCTTTTCATCAAAAAGCAACTGAATGAGGTCTGTAAAGACTTGTTCGCTGAGCTGATCTGCCAAATTTTGCAGCAAATCATTAATCATATGGTGTTTGTCGGAGAATCTAACTTTGACAATGCGAATATAGCCGCCACCACCACGTTTGCTCTCAACAATATACCCACGACTCTCTGTAAAACGAGTCTTGATAACATAGTTAATCTGACTTGGTACTACTTGAAAAGCATCTGCTAAGTTCGAGCGTTGAATCTCAGCAGTTCCAGACTGGCCCAGCAATTCTTTAATATATTCTTCTATACTATCTGATGTATTTCTTGCCATCTTAATTCCTCCAGTCTAATTTGACTATAACTGACTATTATTATACCAAAAATGTTAGCACATGGGAAACTATACTCTCGAAAAGCTTTTTAAAGTTGTCATTAGAGAACATATAAGATACAATAGATAAGACTAAAAATAGTAGGTTTCTCAATTTTTTTACTGAAATATCCTGAACACCACGATAAAACTCACATTCCTTGAATTTTATCTCTTATTCCATTTCCTTATGAAAGGTTACTCATGAAATACATCATTGCATTCTTAATCTCTATGACTCCCCTTGTTGAACTCCGCGGAGCAGTTCCTATTGCTATCGCCTCAGGTATTCCTTGGTGGCAGGCCCTTGTCCTTTGTATGATTGGGAACATGCTTCCAGTTCCAATTATTTTCTTCTTCGCCCGCCGTGTTCTCAAGTGGGGTGCTGACAAACCTCTTATCGGTGGTTTCTTTACCTGGTGTCTAAAAAAAGGCCATAGTGGAGGTCAAAAGCTTGAAAAAGCTGCTGGAGACAAGGGTATCTTCTGGGCCCTTCTGCTCTTTGTAGGAATTCCACTTCCAGGAACAGGAGCTTGGACTGGTACGCTTGCAGCATCTATCCTAGACTGGGACTTTAAGCGCAGTGTTCTAGCTGTTATGCTCGGAGTTATCCTCGCAGGTATCATTATGGGAACTCTCTCTCTTCTATTTGGAGTAGATACTCTTGCTCATTAATAGAAATGTTTAGACATCTGGAGAAATGCTCAGATGTTTTCTAATTACAACAAAAAAGAAGTTACGATTGATTCACGTAACTTCTTTTCTTTTTATCTAGCAACTAGAATTAGTTGTTAAGAGCTGCTGCCATTGTGGCTGCAACTTCTGATTCAAAGTCGTTAGATGCTTTTTCAATACCTTCACCAACTTCAAAGCGAACGAATTCTACTACTGAAGCATTTACTGATTCAAGGTAAGCTTCAACTGTTTTGCTGTCGTCCATGATGTAAACTTGGGCAAGAAGAGTGTACGCTTGGTCAACTTTAGTGTTGTCAAGAATGAAGCGGTCCATTTTACCTGGGATGATTTTATCCCAGATTTTTTCTGGTTTACCTTCAGCAGCCAACTCAGCTTTAATATCTTCTTCAGCTTGAGCGATAACTTCATCAGTCAATTGAGCTTTAGATCCATATTTAAGGTGTGGAAGAGCTGGTTTATTAACCATTGCACGGCTTTCGTTATCTTGATCGATAGCATGGTTAAGTTGTGCCAATTCATCTTTAACAAATTGTTCGTCCAATTCAGAGTATGAAAGAACAGTTGGTTTCATCGCTGCGATGTGCATTGAGATTTGTTTTGCAATAGCTTCATCTCCACCTTCGATAACTGAAACAACACCGATACGTCCACCGTTGTGTTGGTAAGCTCCGAAGTGTTGTGCATCGGTTTTCTCAACAACTGCAAAACGACGTAATGAGATTTTTTCACCGATAGTAGCTGTAGCAGTTACGTATGCAGCTTCAAGAGTTTCACCTGAAGGCATAGTCAATGCAAGTGCTTCTTCATTGTTAGCTGGTTTACCTTCAGCAATCACTTTAGCTGTTTCGTTTACCAACTCAACGAATTGAGCGTTTTTCGCAACGAAGTCAGTTTCAGCGTTAACTTCAACAACTGCTGCAACGTTACCGCTAACGTAAATACCTGTCAAACCTTCAGCTGCAATACGGTCAGCTTTCTTAGCTGCTTTAGCCATACCTTTTTCTCGAAGTAATTCAATCGCTTTTTCGATATCGCCATCAACTTCAACCAATGCTTTTTTTGCGTCCATGACACCAGCACCAGATTTTTCACGCAATTCTTTAACAAGTTTAGCTGTAATTTCTGCCATTTTGTTTTTCTCCAAATTTATTTTATAAAACTAAAGGGCTGGGCTGAGCCCCGCCCCTTAGGTGTTTGTCGTATCTTTAGTGGGCAACACGCCCTAACCAATCTTAAAGATTAGTTGTTGTCACCTTCGACAACTTCAACGATTTCTTCGATTGAATCAGCTGCAGCTGCTTCTTGGAAATCTGCAGAAGCGTCTTCACCTTGATTACCTTCGATGATAGCGTCAGCCATTTTTGAAGTTATCAATTTAACGGCACGGATAGCATCATCGTTAGCTGGGATGATTACATCGATCTCATCTGGATCAGCGTTTGTATCAACCATTGCTACAACTGGGATACCAAGTTTCTTAGCTTCTTTAACAGCGATTTGTTCTTTGTGTGGGTCAACGATGTAGATTACATCTGGAATACGAGGCATATCTTCGATACCACCCAAGAATTTTTCAAGACGTGCACGTTGTTTGTTAAGAAGTGCAACTTCTTTCTTAGGAAGAACTTCGAAAGTTCCGTCAGCTTCCATTTGTTTGATTTCTTTCAAACGAGCGATACGTTTTTTGATAGTATTCCAGTTTGTAAGAGTACCACCCAACCAACGGTGGTTGATGTAGTATTGACCAGCACGAGTTGCTTCTTCAGCAACTGCTTCAGCTGCTTGTTTTTTAGTACCAACGAACAAGATTACTGCATCGTTAGCTGCTGCTTCACGAACGAATTCGTAAGCTGTGTCAACCATTTTTACAGTTTGTTGCAAGTCGATAACGTGGATTCCGTTACGTTCTGTGAAGATGTACTTAGCCATCTTAGGATTCCAGCGACGAGTTTGGTGACCAAAGTGAACACCAGCCTCAAGAAGTTGTTTCATTGAAATTACTGCCATGAGTATTTCTCCTTAAAAAATTGTTTTCTCCTCTCCCAGACTTCATCTTGCAAACCCACCCATAAAGAGCAACAGGTTCACAATACATCCAGAATGAGTATTTGTTGCATAATACAACTATCATATTTTACCATAAAAGCCCCATTTTGACAAGTCAAATGCGACCTTAAAAAAGCTTTTCTTTAAAGTATTTTGGCAAAGATTTTTGCATACTTCCTATCATAAAATATCTGCCATGATAAATTATTGTTCCCTTATTACGAAAATAAAAGCCCGACAGAATCGGGCTTTTTGTGTGTAAACACATTATACAAAGGCGGTAGACGGATTTGAACCGACGATCAAGCTTTTGCAGAGCCGTGCCTTACCACTTGGCTATACCGCCATAACTAATAATATTCTACCTTAAAATCTAAATGGCGTCAAGTAGTTTTCTTAAATTCTGAACTTATCTTACCGATTCTATTTCCTTATAAAATACGGGATTTATGCTACAATACTAAAAATCTTTGGAGGTGTTTTATGAAAAAACTAAGTCCTAACAGTCACATTCGCGTACTCAGTCCGTCAGATTCAATTGCTCGCTTGGGTGGATTTGAAGCCAACCTTTCTGCCAAAGAAACGTTAGAAAATCTAGGATTTCGTGTGTCATTTTCAGAACATTATTTAGAATCTGATATGCTCTCTTCTTCTTCAATCAAGAGCCGTGTTGCTGATTTGCATGCTGCTTTTGCTGATGACTCTGTTGATGCTATTCTGGCTACGATTGGTGGTTTTAATTCTAACGAACTGTTGCCCTATATTGACTACGACTTAATTGCCAAACACCCTAAAATCATTTGTGGGTATTCGGATTCGACAGCCTTTTTGAATGCTATTTTTGCTAAAACTGGAAACCTCACTTACATGGGACCGTCATATTCTAGTTTAAAAATGAAAGAAGGTCAAGATTACCAGATCAAGGCTTGGTTAAATGCCATGACAAAATCAGCTTATGACCTTGTTCCAAGTCAAGAGTGGTTCAAGCGACCCTTGGTATGACCCAACACAACCACACCATTTTATGCCAACAGAATGGAAAATTTACAACGCAGGGAAAGCTTCTGGCACCATTATTGGTGGAAATTTATCTACTTTTGGACTCCTTCGCGGAACCACCTTACGCCCCTCAAGTCAACGATTATATCCTTTTCTTAGAAGAGGCAGAAGAAGATGACTATCATGATTTTGACCGCAATTTAGCAGCCATTTTACAAGCTTACCCCAATCCAAAAGCGGTGCTTATCGGACGCTTCCCAAAGGAATGCCAAATAACACCCGAAATATTAACCTATATCCTAGACAAGCACCCACTTCTTAAAAGTATTCCTGTCATGTATGACCTTGATTTTGCCCACACTCAGCCACTCTTTACAATCATTATCGGCGCACAAGCAAGCATTGACACTGATACTTTGAGTATTCATATCGAGGAATAAATAACCTAAAAAAGAATAATTAAAGTATTTTCATTTGCAGATTTGCAAATAAACCGATTTCATCAATCCCTCTGCTAAAATGGGGTTATAATCTAAGTAGGAAATCTACTATGTTGAACCGCTTAATTATTTTATTACCTATTCTTATTTTTTTGCTTTTGCCACTTATTTAATAAGCAACCCTTAATAATAAACTTTAAACAAAACTCTTTTCATGACACAAAAAGAACCACTCTTATCTAATCTCTGTAAGGGCGGTTTTTATTTGTTCAGTTTTGGTCAAAAAGACTTGATAGATTTGCCTTTAAAAAAGCAACAATGGTCGGATTGCCAACTTCTTCGACGCAAGCAATATAATGCTCCAAATCAGAATGGTCATCTAACCCACTTTCGCGATATGGGCAATAATTTTTTTCGAGAAATTCAAGCAAATCGTCGCAAATATATCTTGATAAGTTATGATTTTCTCCAAACATTCAATAAATAAGTCGCTTGATAAATTTTACGATAACTAATCAGGGTCAAAATCAAGTTCAGAAAAACAAGCTTTGCACTTTTCTTATGATTTGGCAAAGATAAATACAATTTATCTCGCTCGACTTACTATTATCAGTTGAAACAACTAGATGGGCACGACAAAGATGAAGAGACTAAAGGCGAAATTCAAGAAATTTATTATGAGCATAAAGGAAATTATGG
>ENA-OPVG01000221-OPVG01000221.1-human-gut-metagenome-genome-assembly--contig:-NODE-221-length-50375-cov-8.085890_pt1 | contig 50375 bp, 90 predicted proteins | sample MGYA00241093_ERZ501975 | MGnify/ENA primary metagenome ERZ501975 (study PRJEB25962, sample SAMEA2042993) | human gut metagenome | biome: human gut; feature: human-associated habitat; material: faeces... | reverse complement strand
AAGAAATATTTTTCATATATAAAAAATAAAACCGCCCCATAAAGGGGCGTGGTTTCAACCGAATTAATTACTTATGAAAAGCTTTGTAAATTCTATCTCGCATATCTTTCTCCATTTCTATTTAATCTTCAAATCTGGCCATGCCTTCTTCTCTGATACTGAAATGTCCAACATCGCCAATGATAATGCTGTCAACCATAGGAATTCCCATTAATTTTCCAGCTTCGATCAATCTTTGTGTAGCTTGACAATCCATACTTGATGGAGAATCATCTCCTGACGGATGATTGTGGATCATAACAAACTGAGCCGCACCGCTTAGTAGTAAACGAACAAAGATTTCTCTTACTCCACACACTGATCTATAATACTTCCATGCGATATTTCAAATACTCCAAGTACATGATTTTTGCTTGTTAGTCCAAGAATGTATACATATTCTTCTGCTCTCATATCGAGGTGCAGCTTTTCTCTTGCAAAATCTGCAAATTTTTGTGGACTATTGTATTTTTCTTTGACGATTACGTAATGTCCTACTTCTCTCAATACGTTTTTCTTATCGACATCTAATTCCGTTGTGTATTCTTTGATTTTCATAATTTTTCTCCTTATTTTCCATTTTCTTCTGTAAGCAACAAAAGTATAAGCTCTCGTTTTTGTTCAAATGATAACTGATAAGCATTCTTTTTGATCCAGTGATATATCTTCCAATAGTCTGTATCTGCTGTATTATCATCATGTCCATAAATTAGATAATCAGTGCTTACGTGCAGAGCATTTGCGATACTTCCAATGATTTTCCCATTCGGAGTACGATCAGAATTGATATATCGTGAAATAGCTGCTTCTGTAATTCCAATTTTGTGAGCTAATTCTCTTTGCGAAACATTCGATGATTTTAACAATTCAGAAAGACGCTGGCCAAATTCTGAACTAGAATTATTATTTTTTACGATTGTCATTTTCTCTCCTTATTCGTTGATTTTTCTACAAAGATCTTCTCCATAAATGATACTTAAGTGACTACCACTGTCCCAAGAAACCATGATGCTTCCTGCATCATCTACTCCAAATACGGTTCCTTTTGTTCCAATTGGTGGAGCCTGAGTATCGTCCATTTTTACAAGCTCTACACGGCATCCTTCCGGATATCTCTTTCTTAATTTTTCAACAATTTTTTCGTTTGCATATCTCATAAGTCTTCTCCTTTTTAATCGATAAAGACCTTGTAATCTTCGTTAATTGGAAATTGATAATCACTACTATTTGAAAAATGAAATGTTATTTGTTTCAAAACCAGTTTAATGTCATTTTCTTTTCCAATAAAGTCAGCATATGCATGAATTTCTTCAATTTTTGCGTTTTTTAACTTCTCAGCAATTACAGAATCCAAAAAATCTTCTTCATCTTTATGTTTTGAGTAAAAAGAGATATCTTTGAATTCGGCATGAATCTCTTTAAACTCATCCTTTTTATCACTGATTGGATTAAAATGATCATCCCAATCGTATCCATCTCCATTCCAATAATTCAGTACAAGCTCTTCACCTTTCATTGTTCTGAATGTGATACTAGCGAGGGATGGATAATCACAAACAACTGCATTTACAAGAAAATCAAGATTCATGTCAATCATCTTTGTTTTCTCCTTTCACAAATCCTGGCATTGCATGATTAGGAATCCCACCTTTCACAATATCTGGGTTCCAAACACCATGAATCGCATCCAGATTTTTCTTTGCATATTTCTGAATATTGTGATTCAAATATTTGAGCATTTGTTCGACTTCTTTTGGATCCTCTGTAAGGGCAATACGATTTAATTCTCCATTAATGGTGTCTCGCAAAGCATCAATTTCCTTACGCTGTTCCTGAAAAGATACATATTTTCTCATAGCTTTTCTCCTTTTTTAAATTAAAGTAATATTTTCTGTGATGTAGTACCCAAGATCTACAGAAATTGCATCATCTTGATTGATAAGTGCTTCATTTCCATCCTCATGGATCATTCTTGTCAGTTCGTAAATTTTATATCTACTTGCGCCTTCATCGATCAAACGATGCAATGTGTCTTCTAATGCATCTGCTGTAAATTCAGCATCCTCATCTATAATGCAGCCAAAAGTCAGACATGGATCTTCTGCAAATACATATTTCTGGATTTTTTCGCCAGATTCCAATAGATTTTCCAAATGAATGTCTACATGATCTTTTAACCATCCACAAGCTTCTAATAATCTAAAATCATGAAAAGATACCATAAATAAATCATCTTTCATTTTTATCAGATTGCCTGCTTCTTGTAGTTCTTGAATACGAGGATCTTCTTTGTCTAGTGGAAGAAATACAGATGTATTATATTCATCACCATTTACTTCCATAAAATAAAAATCTTCGTCACAGTTCAAACACTGAAGCGGATAGTCTCTATAGGCAGACTCTGTAACTAATGTTGTTCCACATTTTGGACAAATTACTGTTGCTTTGAATTTTAATTTACTTCTTCTCATTTTTACATTTCCTTTCTCTTATCGTCATTTATATTTGCATCTTAAATATGACGGATGGAAGAAAAGATAAAACCAATATATAAAAAGAGGCATTGCTGCCCCTTTAAAAAATAAATTATGAAATTATTTTGTAACGATATTGAATCCATCATGACAGAAATCATAATGAGATGTTAACCATTCAGATACGTCATCTAGGAATTCATCATCATAATCCAGATCTTTAGATGGATCATATTTTGATAGATCGATATCCATGTCCAAAACATCAACTTCATCAGGAAGTTTTGCCCAGACTTTTGCATCTTCGGATGTATCCCATTTGATATTGGTAATCTTGATATTACTCCATGTTCGATCGAAATGATCTCCTGGTTCTTTCAAAAATACTTTTAGAATATCTTCATCATTTACAACGGTATGATGTTCCACGATCCAATCTCCATAAGGAACTTTTGGAAATGGAATATCATCTACGATTCCGTGCCATAAAATATTCATGGTGTTATTATCATAAACAATCACCTTTGTTAATCCACCTGCAAATGTTATGAAACTTGCAAAATTAACGGAATGAACATCTTCTGATAATTCTCGTTCCATGTCTTTTTGATCTCGTTTGACAGTAAATCCAGCTTTCATTAATAAAAGCTGTTCTAAAGAAGCTTCTTTATCTTCGTAAGAACGATTTTTAAATTCATCGATTAACTTTTGTTTTAATATATGCTTCTTTGCGTCTTTTTCTGAAAAACATAGAACCTGTGAAATGCCAAAAAGGTTATTTTCCAATGAAGGAATTCCAAATTCATAAACATCTTCTTTTGGCAGAAAAGTAATATGATAAGGATTTACAACGATATTTCCCTCTTCTGTGATATCACAGATTTCTGCAGGCATGATCGTATATTCAGTTTTTTTCCCATTTATGTAAGCTGCTAATTCACTTTCTTCATGCTCTGCTGTTACAATAAACACAATTTCTCCTACATGAACATTATTTGTCATCTTCATAATTTTTCTCCTTCTCAATAATCTTCATCAACATATGGAAAAGCAGCATCTGTATCGATTCCATACTCTCCACATTTTTGGATGATAGTTTCCAAAATACATTTACTGATATCGATACGTGCATCTTCATCGATTTTAGATACATTCGTGCTGGCATAGTCAGAAAGAATTGTATCCAACAGTTTTCTACATTCATCTTCCATATCATCCCAGTATTCCATATTTTTTTTCTTATCACTTTTTATTCTTAAATTTAGCTTCATTGTTTTCTCCTTCTTAATCTCCAATTGGATAGTAATCTTCGTATCCATCTTCATAGATTGTTACGTCATAATATGTATCCATTCGTCTGGCAACAATGTTTCCATGAGCTTTTTCTAAAGGTGTAAGATGTGGTCTTGATGGAGTAATATATCCTTCCATAAAGCCCAAAGCGATGTCAAAATCATCTGCACCTTGTGCAATTGCCTCGTCTTCTGTGATTACAGTTCCCTCTGGTGGCTTAGTGAATCCCATAACTTTTCGCCTCCTCTTATTTTTCAATAACCAATGTGAAATTTTCATCATATTTGATCGGTAAATCATACGGACTATATTTTGTCTGTCCAGATTCCTGTTTTCGAAAAACAAAACCCATTGATTTAAGGTCAAATTTAATTTCCTCAGGATCCCCTGCAAAATCCGGTATATATAACTGGATTTCTAAGATTGTTGCATCTTTTAAAGCTTTCTTTTTCTTTAAATCTGAAACTGGATTTCCTTCTTCTTCATCATCGAAAAAGACATTCTCATAAAATGTTTCAAATTTTCTCATAGATTTTAAAATGGAATGGGGAGAATTGAATGGTTCAAAAGGCGTATAATGGCTATATTCCCAGTTTAAATCAATCTCTTTTCCATCTTTAGTTAAAATCGTAATATAATCGATTTGAATACATTCATCTACATTTGTTTTTGCTGTTATTGATAAATTTGTCATAATTTTCTCCTTTTTTAAAATACACGAAATTCAAAAATTTTATCAAAAGACTCTTCATCTAAGCAAGGATATTGTTCACGAGTGCGTTTTTTAGCTTCTTCCAATGAAATGTCATAATAATCAGCGACTAGGGCTGGACACTTAATCTCTACCCATGTACTTTCATATTCATGACTTTCATAGTCATTTTTTGTCTTTCGTTTCAATGGGCTTCCAGAAACCTGTGCCTGTGCATCCCTAATATACGCAGGTCGAATAAATACTAAAATTTCTTTTTCTTTCATAATTTGTTTTCCTTTCTCTCAATCGTCATATTTTGTTACATTACAAATATGAAAGATTCAAAATCAAACAATATCTTTATATCAACAACGGACAATTCTTTTGTCACCATAGGACACTTTGTACCCTTTAACTGATTTACCACTTATTGGTGTGCAGATCAGTTAGCAAATCAATGAATTCCTCTTTTGTTGTAATGAAATCACATTTCGAATGAATAAGCTTTTTTGCATCCTTAATCCATTCCTTGTATTCTTCTGATTCTTTGAACCGAAACCATTCATCAAATGATCTTTCGTTTGTCGGATACCCTTTTATATTCGACATACTTAATGTTTTAATCAATTCTTTTGTTTGAGCTTCCTCGTTTTTAATATGAATCGTTTCATCAGAAATGACAAATTTCGGAAAAACATTGTTTATATCAAAGAGTTCCACGCAAAATCCATGCTTACATGGAACATAATCTGGACCGATTGCCTTTCTCCAATCCATACATCGTATATTCCATTCTTCCTCAGAAATCGTATCTGGTCTCTCACATTGATTTTGGTAATGATAGTCATCGAAATGTCCTGTATTTTCCAAATAGTTCTGAATATCCTTACTTCCAAAAAACATGACAAGAATTTTATCCTGCAATGGAAAGATCTGAATGGTCTCCCTTTTTCTCTGATTTTGAAGATTCCGTCCAAAAGCCATATCGGAGATATTCCAATACAGACTATCCCATTTATCTACATCCACCAATTTCCATATCTCATGCATTTCTTTGGAATTTTTCGTTTCCTTTATCATGTTCTGCACAACCTGAGAACCATGAAGCTTTTTGAAGTTGTAGTAGTACAAAGTCTTATTAGCTGCCCAGTCGAGAGCCATTTGTTCACTAATCTTTGTCACTTCTTTCCGAAGATCATCACAAAATTCATTTAACGAAATGAGATCGTAATCTCCTTTTAATCTATATGCATTATATATTTTCGTACTCATAGTTTTTCCCTTCTGCTACAAAATTAAGATTGCTTTCAATACAAATATGAGAGATTCTTTAAAAAGAAAAAATCACATATAAAAAAAGAGAGCATGACGCTCTCTTAAACTTCTCCAGCAATTTTTCGCACATATTTTACATATCTTGTGCTATATAATTGTTTTTTCCCATTTCGAATGATAGCATTCCATTCTTCTAAATCATTATGAAATTTTTGATAAAATCCACAATTCGCATGACAAGTACTTGAATGAAACTCACATTTGTAACATGGGGACATTGGCTTTCTCATAAATTCTCTCCCTTTGTAACCTCTTCTAATGCAGAAAATACCCAGTGATAAACTTCTGAATGTTCAGCGATAATTTTTAATGCTGTCTCACGATCTAATGCCTTTCGATAAACACGGTCACTTGTTAATGCATCATACATATCTGCTGCGATCAAGATTGGATAATATTTTTTTGCAAAGTTTCCGATCTGATCATCCTTTAATTTGCGATATTTATTCATTCCGTGATGTAATAAAACTAACTCTTTAACTTCTTCTGTTCCATAATTTAATTCTTTGCAAGCTTCATATCCATAGTAAGCATGCATATCAATAACTTCACGCTCTAATCGAGTTAAAGGTCTTGGGGCGTCTAATATGTTGTCAGGAATATAAAACTTTCCAATATCATGGATTTGTGCTGCTGCAAGTATAGTTTTCTGATCAATCCCCAATATGTTCAATTGTTTTGTGAGTAGTTCTACATAGTGTGTTACACGATTGCAATGTTTTCTAGTTTCTTCTGTAAAATAATTTTCAATCTTATCATATCTAGCTTCTTTCATCATGTTTTCTCCCTTCGCAGAAATATTTCTGCTATGAATATCGAAGAAATTTAATTTCTCCTATCGTCAACTGTCTACAAAGCAAATATGAGTGTTAGAAGTTTTAATAACTACAAAAAGACCCAACGATATGCTGAGTCTTTTTACTGAAAATTAATGTAAATTTTTTAAGATAATATCTAATGGGGTACTTGGTGGCATGACCAACATATGACTGGCATATTTCATCATCTGTTCAAATTCTTTTTCATTCATTCCTTCTGGAACTTCAAATTCGATGGAAACCTTTTTTGGTTCTGCTTTTTTTAATCCATGCTCTGCTGCAAGAACTAATGCACGATTTCGTAGATCTTTGACCGTTTCATTATTATATACCGTAATATCATATTGATAATCATTGATATTAGCATCTGCATGATTGCTTGCAGGAAGATCTTTGATACAATTACGAACAACCTGAATCGTTACGATGTCTGGATGAGCTTTTTTGAGTCTGTCAATCTCCTGAGGTTCTCTTACATGAATAAAAAGCATCATATCTTTTTCAGAATTAGAGGCTGTTTTCAATGTTTCAGAAATTTTGCTCTGGACCTCTAAGAATGGCAGATCAAATTTCTTTGTCAGATAATCTTTCATATCAGATAATACTTTTCGTGACTCAGCATCTTTTTTACCATTCCATCCAGCGACTTTATATAGCTCTTTGACTGAATCAATGGTAGAAAAATTTACAACCTGATCAGGAAATTCTTTCTGTAGCTGACGTACAAATGTGTCCTTTCCACTCATTGGTGCTCCATTGATAATAAAAGTACTTAATTTTCCCATGTTTATATTCTCCTTTCGTCTTTAAAAAAGTATCAATATAAATATGAGATTTTAAATGAATCATAATTTTCATATATAAGAAATTAAATTTCCAAATTTGAAATGAGCTTTTTAATCTTTCCATTTTCAATGTATACAAAATCTACGATATCTTCATCTTTTTCTTTTAAAGAAATCGGAATGTCTTCAAGTGTATCATCATTAAACCGGAAAAACATATTATAAACGGAATCTGTTACAGAGGTGGCATTGAATATAAAGTATGGATATTTTTTCTCATCTAATGCAGAAATATCTTTTCGAATCTTATCATGCCATTCAATTAGGTCCATATTATCTGGATGATAATATCTAACATCTTCCATAAAAAACTTTTGAATGCAATCAGCAATAAATGTTTTATCTTTTGTAAAAAATATCTGTTGGTTTACAAGCAGCCACAAAACGCGATCTTCTGTTCTTTTAGATTTTGAAACATTGCGTTCTAATTTATCCAGATTCTTTGAAGTGAACAGTACTTTATATGTATCTTTTTCATTTAAATATTTTTCTCCAAGGATTTTGTAAATCTGTGGCAGAAACAACCAAGAATTTTTGTATTGTTTTAACTCCACTGCTGTAAAATCGGATTTAATGCCATATAGGTTGGTATAGCTCATTTCTTTTTCTCCTTTCTATCTTTTTCTTTTTGTTTTTCTTCTTTGAATTTTGGTTTTTCTTTTTAGGTCTCTTTTTCGGTTTTTTCTTTTTGTTATGTTCTAGATTATCGTCAGAATTGGGATTATTCTTTCTTTTTTGTAATTCTTCATGATATTCCAAATGGTCTTCATAAGAATCATGAAAAATACTGAAGTGGACAACGGCGATTAAAACAACTACTATTTCCAAATATCCAATGATTATGATGGAAGCTATCAAATCCATCGGATAAAAGCCTGCTTTCACTACACTTAACTGTAGTCCTATTACTTCACAGAGATAAAAAAAGAATTTAGTTTTGTCCAAGCTTGCTTCCAAAATATAATGATCCTCTTGCAGTCGATTATAAACAGGATGATTCCATTTTTTACTTCCGCTAACACCAATCGAATTAAAGTAACGGTCTATCTTTTTATCAGTCATGATATCATCTATTTTAATTATGATTTCACTAACGATAGAAAGAATGAATCCCACAATTCCCATGTACAAAAATATAAAATCCAAAGTATCCATAGTTTATTTCCCCTTTCTCTTTCTTTTTTTCATTTTAAATATGAGAGTAAATCTTGTATTACATAACGCAGAGAACAGATATAAAATCCTATCATGAATGAAATTATTATAAATCTGCGATAAAATAAATTTGATTCATTAATATCGTTGATAACAAGCGGAGAGATAAATATAAAAAAACAAATGCCGGATGAAATTCCATAAAATGATTTTAAATTATATAAACAGTTTTCTAGTTTCTTATATCCCTCATTCATGCATTTCCTTACAATAGGATTTTTTGTTTTGGATAGATTATTTACTAGTATTTGACGTTCTCTATATTCGATAATTTCACATATGATCAAACAAATTGTAAAAGAAATCTGGATGAATTCAAAAATCAAGTATATTGACATCTTCGTGTATTACTCCTTTTATTTTAAATATGAAAGAAAATCTAGAAAGCAAAAAATCACATATAAAAAAAGAGACCAGTTAAGGCCTCTTTCAAAAAAGTATCATATGTGTTTTGAGTTAACTAATATTCAAGATATTCAAGAAGTTCTTCTTCATCTGAAAACTCTTTACCTTCGATGTTAAAAACATCCCAGGTATTTGCACATCCCTTGTGACAGTTACAGGTTAATCCATGATAATCTCCGTTTGTTGTGTGTACGGCTACCATGGGATAATTCCCGTTATTGCAACCTGCATTTTCTAATTCTTCAATTATTACTGACTTTACTTTGATCATAGTTTTCTCCTGTTTTACATAATTTCTGTAGTTAATTCATATTTAGAATCTGTAGTAGACGCTGATGGTAGAAAATTATGATCATTCTCTACCGTCGCATCAAGCTTTGCTTCAGCTTCTTCAGTGGATTCTGCATAAATATCAACATATTTTGTATATGTCTCTTTAACAACAGCCTTATAAACATTTTAATTCACAGTTTTCTCCTTCTTTAAATATAAACGTTATCTTTTATCGGTTTCAATGTAATTTCCCATTCTTTTGGAAGGCTCTCAATGATCTCAAGAACATACCATTCCTCATCTGCTTCTTCAGCAGCAATCTTAAGATCATCGATCCTTTCTTGAATCATTTCCATTGTTACGTCATCATTTTTACAAATTAAAACTCCGCAACAATCCATTTCAGGTGTTATATTTAAGAAAAGTAGTCTCATAGTCTTTCTCCTTTTAAATAAAATCTAACGCTGTTACCTCTTGAATCATGTCTACTGGCTGCACGCTGTATTCTATGCGATATGTATCAAAACAAGCGTGGGCGCACAACTCTGTGATCACATGAGATTTTGGATATTCATCAACATCGATATCATCGATATTTTCTGTGCATTCGGTGCACATCTCAAAAGAATCTTCCTTATCACGTTCAATACAATTCATCAGATATTGCTTTGCCTCTTCTACCGTAGCTGTTAGATGCAATAATGTAATATTGCAATTATATGTATTGCTGATCGCAACGATCCATTTAATTCTTTGGTTCATAATTTTTCTCCCTTTTAAAATTTAATTCAAAAATTCCGTATAATCTTTATCATGAAATTTGGAGCACTCATAGTGAAAATTACAATCCGTAAGTAAATCCTCAATCTTCCTTCTGCATTTATTTGCTTTATGCAATTTTGCAAGTTCTGTCAGATCCTTATTTGAAAATGACCACTCCAGCAGTCCCGATAACTCAGAACCTCTTTTCACAGATTTTAATGCAGTTAAAAAATCCTTTCTGATTTCAACTCTTCTTTTCAATTTATCGAAATTCAGATAATCTTGCAGAATTTTGTCTCCATATGGATTAGCTTTAATCGTAGAAATGATTTCATCTTTACTTTCAGGAAAACTTACCATAATTTCTGCAATATCCGTTTGTAACCACATGGAAGCCTGATATAATTCAGGCTCCGCATTTATTTCACTTTCAGGAAAATATTTTTTCCAAAGATAAAGATCCAAATCTTTCATATTCTGCAAAATTTCTTGCTTAACTTTACGCTCATGCACTCTGCATTCAATTTCGCTTTCAAATGATATACCATCATCTGCGATATAAAGCATCTTTGTTCTCATGATACAAACCCCTTTCTATTTTTCTTTACCCATTTTAATTCCATAAGATCAAACTGATACAATTCACTAGGATGTTCTGTTTCTTCATCTATATCAAGAAAATCAATGCACAGCAGGCAATCTGCAAAATTACCTTGTCGTTTTGGTACGTCAAATACAAAATCGATGCCATACAATTGATCAACATATCCTGATTCATGGATCAAATCTTCTGCTTTTTTTAAAAAATATGAAATATTTGAATCTGTGACTTTTTTAAAAGGCTTCATTTGTGTATTGTCACATTGCAGATCTTCCTCTAATTTATAATTGAAAAGTTTCTCATTATTCTTATCATAAATTGATAATGCGTTAAGATGATATTTCATTACAAGGTGTCTTGCAAGACTCAGAATATCATTATTCATGACTGCTCCATCTTGAATAACCAGTTTTGTTTCATTTTCTGTAATTTTTAATTCCCAATCTTTGATCATAATTCTTCTCCTTCCCAACTAAGCAGTTACAACCTGCCAGACATGTACTTCTTCTCCATTGAGATATAGAATCGCATCTTCGTAATCACAATGTGATTGTTGCTGCCATTCTGGATAAATCTCTTGAGAACACATTTTCTCGTATTCCAAATAAAGATTTCTACTAGCTTCTTCTACGCTGTCGTATTGTCCTACGACATCAATCGTGTATCCATCTGTATGGATTAATAATGCTTTCATCATATTTTCTCCTTTTCTACCATGGAAGTAATTCTTTGTTTGCTTTTTCGATTAGATCGATATATCGTATTGGATATCGATCTGTGAAATAGCCTTTTACTTCAAGTAAATGTGCTACAATACGGTGCTCCATATCAACTTTAAATTCTTCAATCGTTACATCTGTAAACGAATCCTCAATATGTAATGAATGAGTACTACAGAAGTCATATGGATAATCTGGTTGATCTTTAAGACGATCACTATATCCATATCCTGTGTCAACGCCACCTACATATAGATCAAAATGAAGGAATGTATCAAAATCAATAATATCGAAGCATAATAAACCACATCGAACGTTTCCAATCCATCCCCCATCGTAATTACTTTCTTTATAGATCCGCTGTTTTTCTTTGAAGTTTTCAAATTCGTTCTCGTTTAAGTTCCATACAAAATCGAACATAATTTTTCTCCTTTATTTTTTGACTAATTAAATTGTTTTAAATCAGAAATGGTTTCTCTGATCATTTCCTGAGCATAAGGATCCCTTTTTGCTCTTTCATCAAGATATTCAACTTCATATGTTGCAAGATCAATCTTAGCAATTACAGATCCTTCCTCATTAGGATTTTTTGTTTTCCAAGCATCAATGTAAACTTTATGATCTTCTTCATCAACAAAATTGTTTCTAATTTCTCTGTATTTTGATATCTGTTTCATATTTTTCTCCTTATTCATTTTTAACAAAATCAATATTTTCTTTTAAACACAAAGGGTTAGAATTCGCATAGTCTGTGATTCCCCAGCTATTAAGATATTCGCCATTTTTATCAATAAATAGTGAGATATCTGAAACAATCGCTTCTTCATCAGGAAGTATTGTCTCATCATCAAGAATGGAAGATTCCTTTAACAGAATCTCCCGCGTTTCTTTACAATATTTGATAAAAGATATTACTTTCTCTTTTCCCTTTTTGGTTAATTGGTATTCCATAGTTAGTCTCCTTATGAACTACCCCTCCCATGCGGTACATAATTCCTATGGAATGGGTTTCCAGTAGTCGTGACAGTTACCCATCTCTGACGAAATGTTTCAAAAAAAACACCTCGCTGTCCGTACCAACTGAGGCTGGCTCACACAGCCCCTATCTCTTTTACGAGAGTACTTCTATAAAATCTGTTCCATATTTCAGTTCCAAAGAGACATATATACTATGCTTCTTAGAAAGACACCAATCGCTCATGTAATACTTGTCTCCAACATGCCAAACGTCTTCAAGAAATCTTTCTCCAGAATTGATTTCATGTAGAATTATTTCTCTTGTTGGTAATTCTACATGATCAACACAATCAGCGTAATGCCCGCTTAATGCTCGATAGTATTCTGAAATCTTCTTATATCTTTTACGGCATTCCTCAACAAATTCAGAGACATTTTTTTCACCTTCTTTTGTCAATTGATACATATTTTCTCCCTTCATCATAAGAAACTATAAGCTTTCACAAAATGTTTTCTGTACAGTAATTTGATCTGCATACTGTAATCTTTTGTCACATTCCAATCGGAAACATATTCTGGATTTTCTCTGACGATGACCGTCTGATCGATATCTTTCAAAATGGCTTCTTTTGTTGGCAGTTTTACAGCATCTGATTCAGCATTTAACAGTTTTTTCTGTTTAATCTGACATTCGTTTATAAATTCCTGTACAACTTTTTCTCCTTCTTCTGTAAATTCAAAATCATCATTATATTCAGATTCAAAATCTACATCTTCAAAGTCTTCAAAATTAATTTCTTCAAAATTCATATTTAGTTCTCCTTTACTCTAATCGTCATTATTTGTTTACGTATTAAGTATGAGAGATGAGAGAAAAGATAAAAAAAGGAGAGTCGAAGGACTCTCTTAAAGATTTTTTGTATTTTCAAAATGCTTAGATTCTACTTCAAACTCTATTTCTTTTGACAAATGATAGTAATATTCGCTTTGTAATTTATAAAATGCGACTTTTAGATCCTCGTCATAAAATTTACCATCCTGTCCATTTTGAATTTTCCGATAAGTAATATCTGGATGATGATACACAGTTGAGATATTTCCATCCATACAAGAAAGTACCATATAAATTTCGCCACTTTTTTCTGCACGATATTTCACTGGATAACTATCGATATATCCATATGAATGCCAGTTGTAATCATCAGTAGTTTTCAATTTATCAGCGTCCCTTCGTGTATTTTCGTCTTTCTTACTATTAGCATACTGATTATGCGTAGATGAAATATTTTGATAAAGATCTTCTTCGGTACAATTATCAGCTTTCACAATTACCAAAATTGCAGCCTGCAGTGAACTTCGATAATCCAAAAGATCTTTATCTAAAGGGATATTAATCTGATATCTATTTTCAATATCACCATTGATTACAGTTTTCTGGAAAACAGCAACATCTAGTCTTTTTCTCTTAATACTTATCCATCCAGTGTTTTCCGCATATTCCATCAGATGATATGGATTGATTTTATAAATATCATGACTTTTTGTTTTATAAATGTTATCAATAAGCGTATCAATATCCTTCTTTGTATAATGATCAGAACGAAGCAGATTATCCAATACTTGGATATCTGGAATACTAAGATTTGTGCAATCCGAGATAAACATTGGCGTCACAAGTCCATTTTTGAGCAATCGTTCTGCAATTTTTATGGAATTTTCAATCTTTGCTTTTTCTTTGATTTCTGCAATTTTTTCTATATCTTGTGTCATGGTTATATCCTTTCAAACTTATTTTTTTCAATTTAAATATGAAGTATTTTAAAGAAACAGTTTTTCATATATAAAAAAAAAGAGAGCCGAAGCTCTCCCTCCTTATGAATTATATTCTTCCATCGCATCTAAAATATCATCAACATCATCAAATCCAGCAATCGGATAAGCAGTCTTTACATAAAACAGATTATTACGATCTCTGTGCAGCACTACAACAACGCTATGCACAGAAAAAATGTTTTTCCAATCCGTATGAAATGCAATTCCTTCTCCTGTGATAAGTTCAGAAGAAATACTTAACTCAATATATGCTTCTACATCTTGTTTGATCCAGTTTTTGATCTCTTGATAATTCTCAGCAACCGTTCTTCTGATCCAATATAATGCATTTTCTTTGGATAAAAACCTTGTTGCCATCTTAATATTACCAGGGGCAGGACGATGCATAGACAACATTTTTGGAATTAATGCTTCTCTTGAAATAGCATGTTCTTTAATTGCGTGTCCTTTTGCTTCGTGGATGTCAAAATATAATTCATTGTCATGGATCTGGTCGATCACTTCTTTCACAGTCATAAATAACTCCTCTCTTCCTTATAAAAATAAGGATAAAAAAAGAACCGGCCAGAAATTCAAAGCCAGTTCAGTCCTGAAATAATTTACTCATTTACATGATGCAATAACTTTTTTCTTTCCTTGTATGAAGAAATACAGCCATGTATGCATCATTTTCCGCTTCTTTTTGTGAAACATAAGTCATTCCTGTTTCTCGACTTTTCTTTTCACATTCAGCACGAGAAACGTAATCTTCAAACATTTCCTGTGTGATCGGCGATTCTAAAATATTATCCTGAAATTTATAAGGAATCTTACAAAGGATCAGGACTTTCCGAAGATCATTTTTGATCTCTTTTCTGACTTCGAATGTATTCATTTTGTTTTCTCCTTTCGTCAGATCATCTATATTTTAAATATGACTGTTTTAGAATATGATAACTGATGTTTTTGTTTCTAGCAAGCAATTACATGTCTTTTCTCTTTATTTCTTTTCCGCAAAATGGACAATATATTAATTTTTCAAAAGTTTTTTGATCAATGCTTATGTTATCGCAGTTACTTTCAGCTTGCTGTAGGTTTGTATTGTATTTCCATTCACAAAATCGTGCTGCCGGTTTATTTTTGCAAATGATGATATTGCGATTATCTTCCAGAAACATATTTATCGGATAGCCTTCAAAGTACTCATCTTTGGAAAACATTTTGGATAAGATTCCTTTCGGTATACAGATTCTTCCAAGATCATCAATCCTTCTCATATAATTATCTTTCATATTTTTTCCTTTCTTATCTTCCTGCAAAGTCTACCTTAATGTCATATTCCTCACAAAACTTCTCAAATACGTCTTCCATTACCAGAAATTCACCCTGACAAAAATCAGTACTTGCTAACCCAAGATTACTTTCGTATCCATTTATAAAAATACGTCCTAATGATCCATCATAATCAATGATACATTTACTTCGAACATCTTCCAAAAATTCTTTTCCATCAAATAAATCTTCCTTATCAATATCGCAGTTATTTGATTTTTGCATACCTTCTGGTTTTACATGATATAATTCTCCATTTTCTCCACAAGCAAAAAGGAATCTTCCTTTTGCCTGATATGTTATATGAGTATCTAATTTTTCATTAATTGAATTTTTCCAATGGACCTTAATATTATACTCTTCACAAAGTTCCTCAAAAAGATTTTCTGTAAGTAAAAAATCCCCCTGACAGAAATCAGAACTCATCAGTCCAAGATTGCTTTCAAATCCATCTACAAAAATATGTGATAAAGTACCATTATGATTTGTGATAAATTTGTTTCGGACATTTTCTAAAAATTTTTTACCATCAATCAAATCTTTCTCATCAATATTATAGGTATAACATAACTCTTGCCTATCTTCTGGCGTTACATGATGTAATCTGGCAAGTGTTTCTACAGCTAATTCTCTTGTATACAATTCTCCATGGTTTCCATAGGCAAATAGAAACGATCCTTTTGATTTATATTTCATATGATTATCCTCCTTGCTTTTGACCAATGCACCTTAATATCATGCCTTTCACAAAGTTCTTCGAAACAATCTTCTGTAACTAAAAATTCGCCCTGATAAAAATCATTATTAAAAATTCCAAGATTACTTTCAAAACCGTCCACAAAGACGTGACGCAAAATACCATCACGATTTGTGATCCATTTATTTCGAACATTGTGCAAAAACTCTTTTCCATCGATCAGATCGTCTTCGTTAATGTCATAAGTATAAAGTTTTTGTATTTCCTCTGGTTTTCCACGATATGTTATAGCCAAGTCTACAATATTCAGTTTTTTCATATATAATTCTCCGTTTTCGCCATGTGCGAACAAGAATATTCCTTCTGCTTTGTACATATTTTTTCTCCTTACTTAATCCATTCAACTCGCTGCAACTCCAACAGCTCTTCATCAGAAATTTCAATGGTGTAATATCCCTTGTATTGCCTTCTTTGCTCGTAATCCATTTCGCATTTGTTGCAGTAATAATCCTCATCTTCATCGATCACAATATATCCCCATTGAGTATTTTTTCTGATATAATGTCGGAACCAATTAGGGATCCGAACATGATTTTCTTTATGTAAGACACACCATCGTTTGAAAGCACTTCTCATTGTATGTTTCATCTCTTGTTTCCCTCTCCTTTTAATCTGCCATATACTTTATTTTCTCCTTTCTCATTATTTGTCATATTTTCAAAATATTTGATCCATTTCAGCAGTTTGTCATTTGCATTTTCTTTCTTAGGTCTTATACTGCTTTTTCTATTAGAACAGTTTCTAGGATTCATGAGATTTCGTCTCCTTTACAATAAACCATCTGAATTTCAAAAGTTTTGGGGTCAATCTGACAAATATGAATCTTTCCATCTGCATATCTTAAGCAGCTTGCGGTTCCGCCTTTTTCTTTCTTATAATCCTTTGAAAATGGGAAAAATCCAATTACCATCTGACTGCTATCAACCATCATTTCATTTCGGATTAACATAGCATTGATCTCTGCTTTTTCTTTTGTCATATCTAGGTTTCGTGCTTCTGATACATTGAGCACTTGATCTGCCAAAGCAAGCATTTTCTGATAGTCTTTCTGACCAAACATTCCTGTTTTCTTCCATAATCGTTCCTGTCCCTGAAATGGAATGTATACAATATTTTGAATATCATATTCTTTTTTCAAACTATTTACTGCCCAGAAAGCCAATTGGTCAAATCCCTGAGCTCCGCCAGTGATATAATTTTTAATACCAAATTTTGCAAAACCACGAATCACTTCTTTTACATGATCTACGATCTTCTGATATTCTTCTTTCTTTGTATATCCATATAGCTTTGCAGGTCTTGGACCAGTAAAACAAATCGTATCAATATTTTCAAATATGTTATTCATGTTGCATAATCTCCTTTTCCAAATATTCTGTCTAATATAAATATGAGAGAAATTTTCTTTTTTGAAAATCATATATAAGAAAATTAACAAAGTTTGTCTAACACGATATTATATTTGCATGGAAGCTCTTAAGAGCACTAAGTAATGGCGGCATTACTTTCGATAAAGAGATCTGATCGTTTGTATCAGGTCTTTTTTTTGTTACAAAAAAAAAGAGGCAGTTACACCTCTTCTTTGATCTGCAATTTTCTCATTATGAAATTTTATAATAAATCCTTTTTTGTTAAAACATAACACTCTTCTTTTGTGTCTTCCATTATTCCATCTATTACAACATATCTTTCCTGTCTTGCAATCCTTTCTACATCTGTAGTATCAAGATCACAAAGATGAGCCTTTTTCTTTGAAAAACAGAATTGATTCCCTTTGATAAAACGGATTCCTAATTCGTGTGCAATTTTTCTTAAATTACTAATTTCCATAGAATCAGTCAAGTCAATATGTGGAACACCAGAAGCATTGCGATACAAACTAGTAAAAGCTGTTACATGATGTAATAGATTTCCGATGCTATAACCCACATGATATACCTCTTCGCAAGAATACTGATCAATTAATTTGACATCACTACATTTTGATGAGTATCGATCATACAACAGCTTAACCATATATCCCTCATTTAATAACCCCATCACCATATGATGGAATGGGTAATTGAAAGAGATAGAATCATGTTCTGTCTTTACCCAGTCTTTGATTGCTGCCTTGGGAGCATCCGTTTGAAAGATGATTGACTCTTTTGCGTCATCAGAATCCAAAAGATATACTTGAATGATCCTGGGTTCTGCTTTCGCAATATTTTCTTCCATTACTTTTTTGCTCTCTAACAGATAATCTTCAAAATTTTTTTCTGTCATAAAGAAAAATAATGATTTGAAGTCTTCCTTATTTTCTGCTTCTAAGTACAATCTTAAAAGTTCATCAGCAATCCCAGTTACCTGAAAATTACATTCTTCGATAAGATCAGCTAAGATTGTATCAGCATCACGGAATTTGACTCCATCTGGCTGTTTTGTTGATAAATCCATTACTTCTTCTACTAATTTTGATAAATCCATAATTTTTCTCCTTTACTTTTTCTCTTAATCGTCATTAAATTATATTTTAAATATGAGATATAAAGCAAAAGATAAATTTCATATATAAAAAAAGAGACCAAATGGTCTCTCTTTGAATTAATATTTTTTTCTAAGAATTCACTTATTTTTGCAAATTTTCTCATCTTTATATAAAAACTTATCATTCTCATACCAAGATCCAGCAACAACTCCGCTACGATGTATGATGACAACATTAAGCCATGCTGGATATCTACCAGACACATGTTGGGCAAGATGATCTCCGACACATAATCTAACAGGAATATTTTTATATCGTCCATTTATATAATGATTTCTTCGACGCACATCTGTGCATTCTGTAATATTAAGGGCTTTTCTCACTTTATTAAATGTTTCTTCTGTTTCAAAAGTACCTGGCAACATACGATTAAGATACATTGGAGTGTTATATTTTACGTACTCATCTATATCAAAATCTTTATCAACAGTCACTCGCAAACAAAGCTTATCCCCAGCAAAAAGTTTGAATTTTTCAATTGATATAATATCTGTATCAGTACAAAATAATTCTTTATTGATTTTATCATTTGCTGAATTCCGATGTAGATTAATATACTTAATATGTGATACATTGTATGAATCATCTACTTTTGCTCCGTTTGTATTCCACGTAATTTTCGCATTTGGACAATACTTTTGTATAATATCTATTAATTTATTAAATTTGTTAGACGGAAGACTACCACCTGTAATAGAAACTTCATTAAAATTATGTTTTTCCATCAGGACTGCCTCACATGTTTTAAGAAAATCGTCACAACTTATGGTATTTTTTCTTAAATCTTTGTCAATACAGTAAGGACAATTTGCAAAACACGATCCTGGAAGATTTATTACGAGCGTTTTTGCAAAATCAAGGACAGGCCGACCAAATAGATTACGAATGTGAGCTTCATATTCTGATTGATCAATGTCAAAAAGTGCTTGCTGATGGATTTTATATTCAAGTTGTTCTAAATTAATTGCGTCTGATTCCATGATTATTCTTTGTTTTGAATTCATTTTATTCATGAATTTTTCTCCTTTTCTTTTTTCTCTCATCGTCATTAAATTACACTTTAAATATGAGATATGAATGGAAAAACAAAAGTTATATATAAAAAAGAGACCAAATGGTCTCCTTTTGAATTTAACAATCTTTCCAATCAACTCCAATTTTCCTTAATTCTTCATGCACAATCTTTTTCTCATCTTCTGTCAGGTCATGATAATCTATTCCAATAGAAGATAAAAGCATAATCGGACTCATGAATTTGATCATATCTTTCTTCTGAATTTTCTCTGAGATAATGCGTCGAAGAAGTTTATGATTGTTCTCCATATTTTTCAATGATTTTTCAAGATTTTCCTTGTACTTATTCGCCTGATCAACAATCTCTTGTGAATCTACATAGCAACGACAAACATCACATCGGTATGGAAACTGTATTTTTAGCATCTGATACATTTCTTTAAATCTAGTTGATTCATACCATGTTGGAAGATAATGAAATTGTAAGATAAAATAATTCTCTAAGAAATATTTTTTTTGCACATATTCATCGCGAGTATATGACATTTCTTTCATTTCTTCGTCTGTAAAAAGCCCATCGTTTAATTCTTTGACATACAGAGTAAAAAGTTGATCATCATCTGTAATATCATAATGTCCATATCGTTGATATTCATTTGCGTGATAAATATATCTTTTGTTTTTGAATACTAACATAGAATATCCTATATTTTGTCCAAGATTAACAAAAAAACATTCAAACCCTTTGATATTGATACTCTTTATTGCAGCTTCTTCGATTTGCTCATATGTCAACTGACAGGCATTCTTTGGATTCGCACATTCCAATATTTTCATAACTTTTCTCCTTTTGAAACTCAGTCTTGTTCTGCGTATATATAGTAATCTCCTTTTACGAACCTAGCACATAGCTCATGATAGTTATCTGTTGTCAATAAATCTTCAATTTGAGTGCGATAACAATCTGCTTTATGTAATTTTGCTAATTCGCATAAATCACTTGTCCAAAGTGTAAATTCAAGTTTTTTAGCGATCTCATCACCCTCATATTTTGATAATACATCTGCAAAATTGTGACGTATTTCAGCTTTTCTTCTTGCTTTGTCAAAGTCAAATTGACGCATAATCATATCTGAATGTTTCGATTTATGAATGATACCTTCCATTTCAGATTTTAGCCGATTTAATTTTCCAAAATTTTTTGAATAATTATCATACACTATCAATTCTACGTATTTCATGAAATCTAAGATTGAAAAATCGGATTCGTCCAAATCTTCATTGTAATATTTCTTGGCCAATTTTTTTGTTACATCAAAAAAAGCTATTTTTACATTTATAACTTTATTGTGGCTCAAATTCGACATACGCTCATGTAACAAGCAATCTGTTTGATTTCTAAATTCTGTACCATCGTCCGCACGATAAATGATTTCCATGAACTTTCTCCTTTTTTTAATTATAAATCCAATTGCATTTCCCATTTTCTACAAGTCCATGGATACTGTAGCCATCTGAATAAATATCAATCTTAGATTGATCTTCCAAAAATGGGGTAAGTGTTTCAAGCATCTCTTTCATAACTGTGTCCCATCCATAGCTAGCATCAAAATCATTATGATATTTTTTCCAGCCAGAAACTTCTTCCATGCAATAAGGGCTTGATTTCCATCCAGCAAGGCAGTTTCTGATGAGATCATCCAGTTTTTCTGTCCCGACTCCAAAATCAGCAAACTCTTCAAAATTGTACTCTGTTTTGTCATCCTGCAGCATATGTAATCTTAATGCTTCTGCCGCCTTTTCTTCTGAATTATGTTTAACTTTAATTTTCAAACCAACACTATAACACTGTCCCATAGTAATCTTTCTCCTTTATTTCTCAAATTGAATTTCCATATCTTTTGCTAATGCATAGCCATACTCTTGATTTGCACCTGGACTTGTTTTCCATCCTTTTAGCATATAAATGATGTCGCAGTCCTTTAATAATTGAAAAGATAATTCCATATAATCTTCATAGGAAGCATCTTTTAATTTTGTTCCCTCATATGCAGGATTTACAACTTCATATCCCTGTTCTGAGAGTTCTTTTTCTGCAACTGCAAATCGTTCCAGATAATCATCTGTCCCAGAAATTTTTCCAGAAATATAAATCTTTCGATTTCTTTTGCTGAAATCAACTGTATGTAAGATATCAAACAATTTTTTAATCTCTGGACTGCAATCTGTAAATAAATCCATTGGAGACGTTTCAATTAGCTTTACATCCTTATCATACTTATCCGCGTATTTTTGCAGATAACGTACGCCATCTTTGTAAGTTAAGAAAAAGATCCCTGGGCGCTGATATAATTCTTTTGTGTAGTATCTTAATTCTGCATGATGATGTGTATATTCCATGACCCATTCTACGATTGTAAGCATTCCGTTTCTTTCAATTTTATCTAATGATGTATTCCATACAATTTCTCCATTTTCTCCAAGAGTATTTCTTCCATGAATTAAAACTCTATAATCATGGATCAATTCAACTTGATATTGTTCTTCAAGATGATCATTTTTAATGATGTTTTGAATTGTACGGTATAATTGCTGCGGAGTCGTCATATTGATACAATCAATGCATAAATCTGCTCCATCAGCGATTTGGCTCAGATATTCTACTGCATCCGGATCATTTCTGAGATCAGTCTCAACATTGTCGAGATAATTTTTGATTGGTTCTTGAATAACCCAGATACGTGGATAAGTCAACATGTCAGTATGTTGGGTGTTCATTTCTTTCTGTAGTTCTCGCAAAAAATACAATTCTTCATCTGTGATACGATGCTTTGCATATGGATCAGTATGATGTGGGTATTTTGTGAATTCTTTCTTTGACATAAAATTTTCTCCTTTTTTAAATAAAAACTTTGACTACATAATATCAATGATCGCATGACCATATGCAAGTAGATATCCCGGTGTATCTTTCTGATAAAATTCGGAAGTTTCAACTTCATCTACACTTTGATATGATCTTAAAATTCTTCCATCTCTTGCATTACGAAAATGAATACCATTGATCTTTTCTTTTTTCAATTGGTGTAAAACAGTGCTTACACTCATAATTTTTCTCCTTTCTTTTTCTTTCTTTTGCTCTATTCGTCATTGTATATTACGTTATAAATATGAAAGATGAAGTAAAAAATAAAAATCATATATAAAAAAGAGCTCCCGAAGGAACCCCTTGAAAGGAAATAAAATATTCAATAATTTTCTATATTTTTGATCGGATGGTTCGCACATTCCCAAGCATCGATTGCTTCTTCTTTGCAAGCCCAAAGTTCATGATGAAATCCATACTCATTCTGCCATTTATTAAATAAATCCTCACATGTTTTAACGCCACTGATATCTCCTTCTGCAAAATATTCTTCCATAGATCTCATTAAATCCTGTAAAGAATATCCATGATCCATCATCCATTGCAGCTGATAGTTTTCATAAGAAACAGTAGGATTTTCATTTGCTTTATATAAAGGAATCTCTTTCTTCCTTTTTTCCTCATATGCATCTTCATAATATACCATTTTTGGTTTATCAGAATCAGCATTTTCGATAAAAAAGCTTCCAAGATAACTTCCTGCTTCTTCTTTATTATCTGGCAGATAACAAATATCGAATCCTTCAAACTCTGGCATTGTGCATTCTGTAAGACGAATACTTCCTGCGCTCTTATGATCTGTGCTCGTTACTGAATTTGACACAACATCCTTTACTTTATTCATAATATTTTCCATTTTTAATACATCTTTGACTGTTAATTCCATAATTTTTCTCCTTTTCATAAATTGATGATTTCTTCTCCAATTCTGATCTGATCCAAAAACAGATTTGATACAACAACCCTTAATTTTGCTCCATACCCTCTTTTTTCAAGAGCTTCTTTTGCAGCATTTGCTTTTTCTTCTGAAGTGCACACTGCAAATACAATTGGACGCCAAGTCACTTTATCAATTCCGTCTACAAAAAATAGTTTCATTTCCTTTCTCCTTTTCTCTCATTGTCATTTCGTTACACCTTAAATATGAAAGATAAAAAAAAGATAAAAAAAGAAGCCGTAATCGGCTTCCTGAAAATTATGATACTTGCTCAAGTGCATATACAAAAGATAATATTTCAGCATAAGATGTCTGTAATTTCTTGCATCGGTCTGTTCGAAATTCAATATAAGAGCAAAGACTCTCAACCGTACCATCTTCATAATCTGGATCGATCTCATAAGTCCCATTGTCAACTTCATGAAAGTTTTGGTCATAAACAGAATAATCAATTTCCCTTTTTATATTCTCTGTTTTTTTACAAACAAGGATTTCCTGATACTGATTGACATAAATCTGAAAATAAGGGTCAATGCCACGAAAAACTTTTGCATAAATATCAGTATTGACTGATTTTGTAAAGAAACTCCAAAATGCAGCATACTCTCTCATCATCGGCCCAATTACTTCAAAATCTAACAACTTATGATTATCGTAATCCTGTGTTGTCGCAATCTGATGTAAAAAAGAAAAATCTTCTTTGGATGTTACATGATAAACAGTCATCCATGGATTTTCCTGATTCATGCTTGTACAGCCTTCCCCTGCAACATTTAGATCAACGCGGAACATGTCTCCATTTATCTTTTCATAAAAAAGGCTTGCAATGATCACTGGATAACCTGATTGCTGTTCTTTACTGTAAGAGATCAATTGATTGTATGTTTCCTGAGTTTCAATTACTTTTGATGAATTCCATTGTAATTCCATAATTTTTCTTCCTTTCTCTTCATCGTCATTTTTTTATATATTCAAATATGACAGATGAGAAAAAAGATAAAAAAAAGAGCCCGAAGGCTCCTTCTTTTGAATTAGAATTTAACTTTTAGAACAGGATCTTCGTTATAATCGTCCCAAATATAAAAATTCTTTTCTCCGTTTGGCTTTTGTTCTGCAAGTATTCTTGCAGTTGGGAATCCGGATGATTCATCGTTTGCATAATATTCAATTTCCATTCCTGGGTATTCAGTATCAGGTGATTTTTGTGCCACCAATATTCCATCTGACAAAGACACTTTCAATCTTTTTTCTTTCGGCTGATTTCTCTTTGGTGGATTATTTAATGTTGTGACATTCCATTCGATGAATGCTTGTTCTCCATTTTTGTATTGTTCAATACGAGCAAATGTTCCGTCTTCTGAGATCTTTGGAAACAGCCCATATTCATCATCTGCATCATCATATCCCATACCTAATTCTTCCCGTTCAACTTTTAACTCGTGCTTATATTCATTTTTTACAAATTCAATTGCTTCTGCTTCTGTGTCAAAAACATACAACGGATTTTCCGGATCAAAGCTGTAGTAAACAGAAACGAAATACTGAACGATGGGATCCTGAGATTTATCTTTGGCTTTAGGGGCAGCAGGTTCCTGTGTTTCATCTAAGAATGCTGCTGATGGTCCAAAAAATTTTTTTAATGCAGTTTCAACATCTACCTCATTGGATCTAACAAACCATCCGTTTTCAGTGATATCAAAATCTCCCTGTTCATCCAGATATTTTTCTGGAATTTCATCTTCAGAAATGAAAACGCCAAATTGATTTACTCCAAAAGTTGTTAATGGATTTTGCTTTCGAATATGTGTCATAATCCTTGGATCATCACAATGTTTCGCTGTATAAAGATGAAATCCATGCTCTGGTGCTTTTGCTAACCATGTGATAATGCTATATGTGTTAAGATTTTTAAGATTTATCCCTTCAAAGAATGCACGATAGTTCCTTCGTGTAATATCAGCATGCAACTCTCCCATTAAAATTACCATTCCACGTGGCAATCCTGCTTTTCTTCCTTTTGCAGTTACTGCAAGAAAGTCACAACCACCATTTCCAGATTCTACATAACGATAACTCATAATTTTCTCCTTTTCTTTCTCTAAATCGTCATTAAAATGTTTCAGTTTAAATATGAAAGATAGAAAAAAAGATAAAAAAAGAGACCCAAAGGTCTCTCAAAAAAAATTAGGGATTATTTGTTCGGCATTACTTCAACAATTCTTTCTGCACATTTATTTTTTCTTGCTGTTTGCGATATCGTTTTTCTACTTGCTCAGAAATATTTTGTACTGATATTGTCAATATTGGTTGACACATTTATCTCAAAGATATCACTGACTATGCAGCCAGGTCCAAAGATTGATAGTATCTCTGGCGCTTGATGATCGGAGGAAGCCCACCATTAGCAGAGCAGATCCTCCTGTTATTCCAGTAACTGATGAAATATCTCCAAATGAGAACCTTCAGTTCCTCTGTGGTCATAGTTTCCGTATTGTAGCGGTCATAGAGAAGCTCGCTTTTCATTCTGGCCCACATGCTTTCACATCGGGCATTATCATGGCACCTGCCACCAGCACTGTTCATGCTTTGAATAATACCGTATTTTGCCAGAGCCTTACGATAGGTTTCACTGGTATATTGTGTTCCTCTGTCAGAGTGTAAAATGGCGCCTCGCAGATTAGGATATGCAAGATAGGCATTATCCAGGGTATGCTCACACAAAGTTGCTTTCATGTTGGTTTCCATCGCCAGACCAAGGACACTGGAATCAAAGCAGTCAAAGATAGCTGAAACATACAGTTTTCCATCTTTAGCCTTGATCTCTGTGATGTCAGTTACACATTTTTCAAGTGGCTTATTGGATTTGAAATCTCGCTTCAGAAGATCATCCGATTTACGCGCTTCCCGATCAGCTCTGGTAATACCATTTGGCTTACGCTTTGGCCGATGGCTAAGGCCTATTTCATCCATAACCCTGTAGACAGTTCGCTCACTGGGGATTTTGAGTCCTTCCAGATTCTTAAGGAGAAGTGCCTGATACATGCGAATACGCCCATAGGTATCATTGCATTCATCCTCAGAATTAATCGCTCTCATAGCATCAGCGAGATCCTGATATTTCCAGGGACGATCTTTAATAGCAAGATATTTGTAAAAACCCTGGCGGCTGACACCGAGCATCCGGCAGTAGAATGAGAGTTTCCCCTTAATCACGCCGTCTTCCGTTTTTATGGCAATGAACTTCATTCTTTGGTTCTTGCTGACTTCCGACGGCTGGCTGCGAAAAAAGCACTTGCTTCCTCGAGAAATTCATTTTCCTCTTTCAGACGCCGGATTTCTTTATCTTGATCCTTAACGCGTTTGCGGAGCATCGCAAGCTCCTCAGCAAGACTCATCGCACTTTCTGGAGTATGTGCACCATCGCCAATATCCAATGTGCCTGCTCTAACTGCTTTCAGCCATGTATGGATAGTTCCCTCCGGGATACCTAATTCTTTAGCAGCTTTAGCACCACCTATTTCTTTTGCTAACTTAACTGCCTGTACTTTGTATTCATGGTCATATTTACGTGCCATTTTGAGTACCTCCTTATTCTCTTGATTCTATCATGAAATCCTTGAGAATAAGATGTCAACTTTTTTTATACCACACCATACTGCTTCTGCCATTAATTCATTGGTATCAGTATTTAGCATCTCTTCAAAGGATAAAACGATTTCCTCAAAGTCATCATCTGTCATCTTACCGAAAGTGTCTGTTGATGAAAAAATTTTCATCATATACTTTCCTTCTTCAATACGTTCCTGACGATGCAATTCATTGATTACCTCGTTAGATAAAACAACTGTTTTTCTATTTACAAGTAATTCTTTTGCATTCTTTTCTTTCACTTGATTGCAACGCCCTTCTACTCTTTGAGTGATTTTCTGTACCGCAGCTTCCATCATTTCAGAAATGTTATCGCTTGTCGTGTTTAACATATACTCAAATTCATCAGCAACCATTGCAAACTCATCATCCGTCATTTTATCGAAAATACCAGTCGAATCTAATGACTTAACCATAAGTTTTCCTTTTTTAATATACTCCTGATGATGCAATTCTTGGATTACATCCTGTGTTAAGATAATGGTTTGTCCATTTACATTTAATTTTGTAAAATAGCTATCTCTTAGCGCTTCAATCCGTTTTGTAACATTTTCTCCAATTTCTTTTGATGTTACTTTAGAAAGAAAATTTCCAGAGAATCCTTTTTCTGAAATGTAAACTTCATAAGTCCCATTTACGTTTTCTTCTATGTTTAATGAAATTGTTGTTTTGAATTTTTGATTCATTATTTTCTCCTTTTCTTAGAAATCGTTTTTAAATGATTTAAAATACATCAAATTGAAGTTTTTCTAATTCGTTATATTTAACATATTGCTTGATCAACTCACAAACATGCTTTATTTCATCTTCTGTTCCAGTTAATTCTTGATAACTTAGGAAAGACACAAAAGGCCAAATAAATTTGCGCATTGATTTTTTTTCATCATCATTCCAAGAATGACAACCATAAGTAATTCTTCGATATTGCTCATTACAAGCCATATATGCTATTCCATGAAAACAGCCATGAACTTTATCTGTTTTCCAAACCAAAATCTTTCGTTTAGAATATCTTGAATTTTCACAAAAGATTCTATATTCCGGCATACTTTCCTTGGTAAAAACAACATCATTTAAATTTACGTCTTTTGCTTGTAAAGATTCACAGGCTTTATTTAAATCTTTTATTTTTAATTTTAGAACAAAGTCTCGTAAAGTCACCTTTTCGAAATCAGCATCTACCATTTTATTGTAAACACGCTTTGAGACAAACTTCTTTGCGATACGTTTTCCGTCTTCAATACGTTCCTGACGATGCAATTCATTGATTACTTTGTCTGATAGAACAATAGTTTCTCCATTTACAAGTAATTCTCTTGACATATTTGTTTCTCCTATTCTTCGTACAAACATTCAATCAGATCTGCAACATCTTCTCCAATTTCATCTGCTGTAATCTTAGGATAGTGACTTCCAGAACTGCTTTCTGTTGCAATATATGTATCATAACTTCCATCTTCGTTGCGTTCCACATCAATTGTTATCACTCTTTTATAATTTTGACTCATATTTTTTTTCCTATTCTTCAAACAACATAAAAGTAACTTTTCTTAATTTCTGGAGCATGGCGATACTGTGCAACGCAATCAACTCCCATAAAATGTTTGTTCTTTTTCATTTCTTGTTTTTCTTCTTCTGTTAAAATTCGATCCATCAATACGCGAATAGCATTCTTTCTATTTTTTAGCAACACATCATTGAAATCGACCACATCGTTTTTAACTGAATCTGGCAATAAATCGATTAAAATTGTAATATCCATATTTTTCTCCTTTTTAATAGAGCAATCAACACCTCGTTAGAAGTGTCAATTGCTCTGATGAATAGTAGCTATTTATTCCCCAATTGGGAAATCTTCTGGTAATCCTTCTGGAATATTCATTCCTTCCGCATCAAAATGGACTATAATTCAGGGCATCAAATGAATTTGCAGGCTGCTGTGCATTATGATTATTACGAACTTCTTCTGGGATCTTATCATCCGCAAAGTAATGTTCGTTCATCACAACATCTAATACATAAACTTTTGTGCCGTCTTCTTTTGTATAACTGTTTGATTCCAATTTTCCACATGCAATAATTTTCCTACCCTTTCTCAGGTATTTTTCTACAAATTTTCCACTTGAGCCAAAAGCAACGCAGTCAATAAAATCTGTTACCTGTTCTCCATTTTTTCCTGGTCTGCGATCAATAGCTAATGTATATCGAGCGATCGCTGTTCCATTCTGTGAATATTTCACCATTGGATCTTTTGTTAATCTTCCAATTAAAGTAACTTTGTTTAGCATAATTTTTTCTCCTTTTCTAAAAAAAAGTTTGCTTGTAAAATATATGATTTAATGATCGTGGTCCACTGGTAGCTGCCACCAGTCAATTCCGAAATGATCGATCATAATCTTTTCATCAAATCCAGCTCCATGAATATAATGCATGACAGCCATCAGATAGCATAAAATACGATATTGTGTATGCTGATTCTTTTTGTCATAGAAATGCATGAAAATTTCACAAAACTCGTCATCTTCATATGCATACCAGAAAAAGAATTCTTTTTCTTTTTCTAAAAACGTATGACACACTGCATTTGCAATTCCATATTTCACATCAAGTCTTCGATTTTTCTTAAGAATTGCAGCAAGCATTTTAAAAATAAAAACACTGCTCATGCGATCTTCTTTGTAAATCTTGATCGCTTCATCTGATGGACGGAATTGATGTACATTTGAAATATAGTTCACTAGCTTTTTCACTGCAGTTTCATCTACAACCTCGATTTCATAAAAATCTTCGGTATAGAATCCACCGTTTTTTCCACATAGATCATCTACTAATCTTTTTTCTTTTGGATTCATAAATTTTCTCCTTTACTTTTTCTCTCTTCGTCATTTATTTGTTACACTTTAAATATGAAAGATAAGAAAAAAGATAATATTCATATATAAGATTCTTACATTTCAAAGGAAGCCCACATTCATCCCAGCCAAACTTTCATTATGGATGGGGTATTCTGCTTAGATCAATAAATATGAGAGATTTTTTTAATTTTCGAAAATCATATAAAAAAAAGAGACTGATCCTAGCCTCTTTTTCTGGAAATTATTTTTTAGTTTTTGCGAGAAAAGCCAAGTTTATTATCAAAAATAATGACTCTATAATTAAATCTGTATGCAATTTTCATTGCTTTCTTTACATCTGTAGAATCTTTTTTCGCCATATGAAATTCATTTAATGATACTTTAAAAATTCCTAATTTCTCCAAAATATTGATTGTGGAATTATGTGAAACTTCCTTAAATTCAACGATTTCTGATTTAGATAAATCACCATGAATATTCTCACAAAACAACTCTTTCAAAATTCCCTTGTGCTTGAATGCATTTTCCATGTCATAATTTTGTAATTGATAAACTTCTGTACATGGATATGAAATAGCTCTTTCTTTCGCTTGCTGATCAAAATGCTGATTATTTGACAAATATAAAACCTGTACAGTATGTCCCTCTAGTAAGAAATTTTGAAAGAACATTCCCATACTCCGTTCAGTTATCTTACAAAATCTTTCTAAGTATTTTTTGATTTCTTCCTCTGGTGCGTCCGTTTTAAAAATAGAAAATTTTCCATCATTCAAAATAACTTTAACAACACGAGGAGTACTATAATTAATATTTTTCTGCATAACATCTCTGCTTTTTGTCAGATATTCCTCAAATGTTTCATCTGCGATCAAGAAAAACAAAGATTCAAAATCATCTTTATTCTCAACATCCAAATACATTTTTAAAAGCTCATCTGAAATTCCTGTTACTTGAAAATCAGATTTTCCCATGATATCAGCCAAGACTGTATCAGCATCCTGAATGGCGCCCATTGGCTGGTTTTCTGATAATTTCAATACTTTTTTTGCCAATCTTACACAACTACTCATTTTTTTCTCCTTTTCTCTCTTCGTCATTTCTTGTTACATATTAAATATGAGAGATGAGAGAAAAGATAAAATCCATATATAAGAAAAAGAGATCCGTAGATCTCTCCTCTTCTGGTTATTCAATGTATGATCCCAATTCGATATTTGTAGCTTGATTTAATTCCAATTCCAAAATTTCAATACTCATCTCTACTTCAATTAATGACGTTTTTGAAATTTCTTTCTCATACAGTTGTTTTGCAGCTGATTTTCTAGCAATCTCAGCTTCTTTTTTCGTGCCATAAATTCCAAAAACATTTTCTCGACATCCGTAGCCCTCAAACCATGTGTCTCCGTGTACCAAATATACTTTCATTATTCTTCTCCTTTTCTCTGTTCGTCTTTTGAAATGCTTCAATTTGAATATGAGAGATAGAAAATGATATAAAAATCATTCGTACTCTTCAAATTCTCCACTGATATACATTTTTTCAAGATTGTGTTCTTCTTTTAATTCTCTTTGTGTTGCATTACAAAATGATGTTAATGACCCTTTTTCTGATAAGATAAACAAGCAATCTGGTCTCATAAGTTTATTCGTTAATAAACGTGTATTATGAGACGTTAAGATAATCTGACATTTTGGATATGTTTCTTTCAAGAAAAGTAGCATTTTCTCTGCTGCTTCATAATGAAAAAAGGAATCAATCCCATCTAAGTAAAGAAAAGAAACATTTTCATCATTTGAAAGGATCCTGTAATATAATTCAGTCAGCATTAAGATCCCACTAGATGCGTTCTCAAGAAATGGGATCATCCGGTCATACACAAAATATAAATTCCTTTGCCTGTTTAGCATCCTTTTTAATTTTAGTTTACATTCGATTCCCATTACATTTAAGAAATCCTCAAAATGCTGCAAATTGTGATTCTTTTCTAATAGCTGATAAAAATTTTGTTCTTCCACTGTATTAGACAATAAAGAAAATTCTCTGTAATCTGCAGTTATTCGACTCATTCCATTTACATAATCTGTCAGCTTTAATAAAACAGAATTCTCATCTAGTGCTATATGATCAAGCGTCCATTTTAAAAATGTAAATCTAGAACCAGGAATGTCAGTACAACTTTTTACATTTTCAAGATAGTATTCTGTATTTATTGTTTCCGCATTGACATAATTCAAATGATCAAAATTATATTTCCCCTTTTCAAAATTACACTCAAAAATACTAATTCCATTGATTTCTAATTTCTCATAAGCTAATCCTCGATATTCTTTCAAATATTCATAGCACAGCTCTGTATCACCAAATTGAAACCGGTATTCAAAGAACGCTGTCTTCTCATCCGAATCAGCATTCAAAAGAAATGGATCATATGGACATTCAAATGTCCCATATAATACATCTTTAATATCCAATAATGCCTTGCCAAGATTTGTTTTTCCTGTTGCATTCCGTCCGCAGATCAGCATTTTCGTAATGATTCCATCTGAAATACAATCTTTTTGGAATAAATAATCTCTGATATTTTCAAAATCTATCGTTATTTCATCTTTAAAATTTTTATAATTTCTTAATGTAAACGCTTTCAACATATAATTTGTTCCTTTCGAGATAAGATCTTTAATATAAATATGATGGAATCTTGAATCTCAAAAAATCACATATAAAAAAAGAGATCCGAAGACCTCTTTCCTTGAATTAAATTAGTTCCAACGTGCATCCGTAATGATCATTTGATTATGATTTGTCATTAAGTATGTAACAGAAAAGTCTGGATATTGTTTATTTAACACTCCTTCTCCAAATGTTCCATCTAATACATAATCCACATCAGTTTTCCCTTGTCTGATTTCCTCATTGATCTCTGATTCCTGAATTACAAAATCTGGAAGATCTTCTTTTGTAACCTGTAAATTCTCAAGGATCCAGTATTCAATATTAGGAATTCTGTTAAATCTTATTCCTACAATCTCGTGAAATACATTATCCACATCTTCTTTCGTGAAAATAGAGTCCAAAGGATGAAATTGAAGAAATGCCTTACACATTGCAATTTCAAGATCCTCTTCCCAGTCTGAATCTTCAAAATCGATTTCGTAAGGGCAATGTTTATCAGGAATTACCTTAAATGCACCTTTTTCATCTTCTTTCATTTCATAAATTGCGCCATATCTTTTTTCATCTTTTTTTGAAAGGGTATATTCCACTCCAATATCTCCAACCCATAAACGTGCAGTATGAGAATGAATTCCTTCTTTTAAAGCCATTTCTTTTGTAAAAACACATACGAAATCATAATCTGGTCTGAGCATTAAATCAAGAATTCCTTTTTCTTTCAATGGATACTTTCTCACGATTTCCCAATGAATCGTTTCTTCTCTTTCCACTTTTTCGCTGTGCATTTTTTCATTGTATTCTGGCGTTAGTTCATAAACGATACTAATATTCATAGACTGGAAAATACCAAAGCTGAAGTTCTTGATAGACTCTTTCAATGGTTCATCATATATGCTTTTATCCCATGTTGATGTAATTTTCTGATACTTATTATGATCAGATTTCAAATGTCTCATCATTCTTTCATACTGATCAACAACGTATTCAATCAATGATTCTATATCATTATTGAATGGAAGCATAATGGAACCGTCTTTTTCGCTTTTGTAGATGTTTAAATAATACATAATTTTTCTCCTTTTCTCTCAATCGTCATTAAAATGTTTCAGTTTAAATATGAGAGATGAGAAAAAAGATAAAAGAAAAAAGGACTTTACAGTCCTCTTCTCTCCCTTTTGTACCAGTTAATTACGAAGCACAGACGCAACAATCATTTTATTATTGTTATCTAATAGATACGTGATAGAATAGTCATTGTATCCAGGAGTAACAATGTCTTTTCCTAATGTCATATTAAGAACGTAATAGACATTTGCTTTTCCTTCTTGGATTTCATCGTTAATGCTAGATTTCCTAATAGCAAAATCAGGAAGCCGATATTCTTTCAGATTTAATTCTGTGAAAATCCATTTCTTCATTTCTGCAATGGATGAAAATCTCATGCCAAAGATCTTACTGAACATTTTCCAAATATCTTTTTCTTTTAAATGAAGACCTATACGATGCAGATTAATCAGAGCTTCACACATTGCAATCTCAAGATTGGCTTTCCATTCAGGATCGGTAGGATCAATTTCATAATGACAAAATTCATCATAATCTGTTTCAAAATCGTCACCTGCTTTATTCATATCCATCCGGTAAATTGCACTGTAGTTTTCACCGTTTTCAATAATGCAGAATTCAAATTCTACACCAATATCATTAAACCGTATATACGCAGCTCCTGGAAGAGTTACTTCTCCAGAAAGCATTTCTTCTGAAATATTACATTCAAATTCATATTCTGGGGCAGTCATAAGGTTTACAACATTGCTATTTCCTCTTTCATGGAACATATACCAACTGATCTCCCGATTCGCAACAAGCTTTTGATCTTTTTTTAAACTATAATTGATCACAATTTTATCGGTTGTCACACGCTCCTTAAAATTATGTTTTTGAAGATAATCCAGTAGAGAAGTATATGTCCATTTTGAAAAAACATTGCAAATTTCGTCTTTTTTCTCTGAGAAAAGCTTCAATCTGATCTCAAACTGATCGGCAACAAAATCAATGGCATCTTTTTTCTTTTCAAATGAAAAAGTGTGTTTGTTATACTGGCTACTTTGAACGATTACATAATACATATTGGTTCTCCTTTTCTATATGTCGTCATCTCTATTTACATATTAGATATGAGAGATGGAAAGAAAAATAAAAAAAAGGAGACCATTACGATCCCCTTGAAATTTAACTATACAATTAATTCTAATTTTTCTCCAAATACGCCTCCATGAGGAAATTTGCCAAGTTCTTCATTCTGACTGATCCGGTACCAGTCTATTCGATCTTTGAAACAACTTGTTAGAAATTCTGAGAAATTCCCATGAAAATCATCATCAAAATCGGATAAATCAGGTTCTGCAACTGTTCCAGAAATATATGTTGCTCCATGTCCATCTACAAATTTTTGAATATTTGTCAGATAAACAACATCGTCTCCATTGATCGTTTTTACAAGTTTCGCATAAATTTCCAGCAGCTCTGTTTTCTTCGCATGAACAGGAAATTCGAAATGTAACAGATTTAACTCGACATCATCGCATGTATAATTATGCAATACAGTTTCAAAAATTTTTTCATACGTATTAACAAGATTCATTCTTCTTCTCTCCTTTTGTATTTGTATTCCATAAATTCTTTGACTTCTTCTTCCGTCATAAGTGTAGCAATTTCAGATAATTCTTGAATGTTCTCCTTTGTAATGTCGATCATTCTTTTAGAGATGCGTTTATTTGGAAACATCCATTCTTTCCCGATATTCCATAACATATATTCTGAAGGATCACGCAAAGCATTATTTCTTGTTAACAATGCATATTTGATCGTCCCGTCACGTTTCACATCAATAAATGCTTTCCCGTCATTATTATCTTGCCCATTGAACATGAAATCATTTAATGACATATTCCAGTCACATTCCTCATATTCTTTCAAAATATTAGAAGTAATAACAACATCACACATATCGAAATTTGTATCCAGAATACGGATCAGCTTTTTCCGATTCCAGGATAAATATTGTCCAGGATCTGAATTTGTTATTTCCAATATTTCCAAATTTCTTTTGATCCAATCGATCGTATGATAAACTCTACTGATCATTCTTTCTCCATAATTCCAATTGAAATATCTTGCGACAATCTCTTTTTCTCCAAGTTCCTTTTCAAATCTTACGAAAATCTGTGATCTCTGTCCCATAATTTTTCTCCTTTTCTTAAATTTCAACAACTTCCCATGTCCAGCAGCAATCTGCTGCATGATCTGTCACAATTCCTTTCGTTTCATCGATATCAAAGTCTATGTCATCCATAGAATTTCCACTATTAGCGATTTCTTCATCATATGTGTTTTTTACATCCATTTCCATACATGCAAAAGCCTCATCCTGTGAATGAAATTGATAGACTCCAGCTAATTTTTTCTCATGAACCGCATAACAAATTACTAAAAACATATTTCTTTCTCCCTTACAATTCAAAACTTACAGCATTACACTCAGCAGCCTCTGCTTCTGTTAAAAATTCCCATATTTCTTCAGGAACCATTACTTTTGTGGCTGATGAAAGATCATCATGAATATAGATCTCTACTTCTTTATGGGTCCCCAAGCAGATCTGAATACATGGGATATTGGATTCCTGATTTAATACCTGACGATACAGCCAGGTTAATGCTTCTGCAGACATATCTGCTTCTTTTTCCGTGTCAACATGGTAAACTACTGATCTTGAAATCATAATTGTTCTCCTTTCTTTCTCTAATTCGTCATAATCATTTACATTACAAATATGAGATTTTCAGAGAAAAATAAAAAACAGGAAGCGGACTCCCTGCTTTTGCAATTTAAGATTTACTTTTCTTTTTGGTACCATTTTTTGCCATAAATGCTCATCATTTGTAGATCTCCCTCAAAATTCTTTGAAACATAATGCAAAAAACTATATAAGAAATATAAGATTTCTTCTTGCATAATTGATGTGTCTTTCATATATTCATGAAGAAAACAACTTCCAATACTATTATCGACATCAACTTCATCATCACAATATTTCAAAAAGAATTTCGCATCCGACAATCGAATCCATTTAGATTTTTCAACAGTGTGCGTTATTCGGCCTTGTTTTTGTAAATCTAAACATGAATCATATCGAATTGTATAAGCTGCAATATTACATAAGGAGTTCATAACAATGTCGTTTTTCTCTGCATATGATACGAAATCCATCGATGGTTTATTAATCCCATGTTTCAGCATTTGAACAAAGAATATATGCAACATTTGTGCTCTCTCTACGATTGGCGTAGTATCTGTTTTCAAAATATCATATAAATCTTCTTCTAATTGTGTCATGATCGAAATCACCCTTTCTCAAATTCGTCATCTAGTTACGGATTAAATATGACAGATGATAAAAAAGATAAAGATTACATATGAGAAAAAGAGACCTGCTTGTGCAAGTCTCATTCTTCTGTTGCGTAAACATAAGTACGATTTCCGTTTCTTTCATAGCTGCATGTTACGAAAGTATATAAATGCTTTTTGATCTTTCTGATTGGAATCGTGCTTTTTGCAAGAATTCTTTGATAAAATCGTTGCTGGTCCTTTTGATTGCCAAAGTCAATAGGAACACTTGTTGCTGGGCCAGCATAAGCAGACACGACGTTTAATTTTCTTGTTTCTCCTGGCAGATATAAGATGATTCTACGATGTTTTTTTACAAAAGAATCTTCTCTGAATTTTACCAATTGAGCAAACATTGTTCCATTTCGCATATGATGTCCATAGATCACGCTATTATCTGAAGAAAAATCCTGATGACAATGACTATCTAAGAAAATGCATCCAGCGAAATTATAATTTTTCCGAAAGGTATGATGCATATATTCTTCATTATTTTTTCCTTGTACAATTGGATAATCGATATTCGTTCCAGGAACTTCAATCCATGCAACAATATCTGGATTGATCTTATGCAATCTTTCAAAATCAATACTTCTTTCTTTTTTCTTCTTCATTTTTTTGATCTTTTGGTATTCATGATCGGCTTTCTGATATTCCACATGTAAATTCCAAGCTTTACGACCAAAAAATATGGCAACTATAAAGCATGCGATCATCCCGATCGTAGGGATTATCTTTTTCATTCAAAAGCACCTCCTCATATCAAATATGAGAGATATTATCTGAAAAATTGTTCTTTCATTTTGGCTTTCCAAAAGATCCACTTCATCTTTAGCCGAAATTTTAAAATCGGTTTCCATTCTGCTTTGGTCTCATTTGGTTCAATCTCTTTTAATTCATCTTGAATCCAAAGTTTTGCAGCTTTTTTCATTTCATCATTCATGATTTGTACTCCTTTTTTGCATATATTTTCCGTTACATTGTATAAAGCATTCAAATTACAAAAAGGGGAAGAAAAAAATAAAATTTTTTTCGAAAATATGTTCTGATTATTGACTTATAAAACCAAGATATAGTAATATAGTCATGTAGATGTTTTATACTTCTTATAATATTACCATGTATCTTAATTTTTTGAAGCAGCTATGATCTCCCCATTTTGTAGCTGCTTTCAATTTTATAGGTACATTTTTTCAGAAAGGCGTGGAGAAAATTTATGTTTAAAATTAAAATTCAAGGAGAAAAATTATTTTTTGAAAACTTTCCATTTAAAACAAAAGAAGTCGGAATATCTTTTATTAATTCTGGCGTCGCTATTTATGATGAACCAATCAAAAATTTAGAAAATTGGCAGATGAATGTAAAAGTGGAAGATGGAGTATGTGTAGATCAAAAGGCAGCAGATATGATGTTAGGATATTTTAATGGCATTACAGAAATGACATTTACTCAGACACCAACGGGTTCTTATATTTGTCGCACGAAATCTACAACTCAAATAGATCAACTAAATTAGTTTTTATAATTGCACACAAAAAAAAGAAGAGATCCGCATCATTTTTGCGAGTCTCTTTTTCTTTAAAATGATCGATATGCTCCAACAACTTTTCCGATAATTGATACATCTGATACAATAATTGGATCCATAGTATCATTTTCTGGTTGTAAACGATAATAACCATTTTCTTTATAAAATCGTTTCACGGTCGCTGAATCTCCTAATAAGGCAACTACAATATCTCCATTTTCAGCAGTGGTAGTCTGTTCAACCAACACCATATCACCATCAAATATTCCAGCTTTGATCATGCTTTCGCCATGAACTCGTAGCATAAAATGAGGGATATCATGACATCGGATCGCAGGAACTGGAAAGTAGTCCTCTATATTTTGTACTGCAAGAATTGGCTCTCCTGCTGTTACTGTTCCGATGATCGGGACAAAATCAACCTTATGGCCTAAATCTTTCATAACCCTTGCCTTATTATTGATGTCATCAATTACTTCAATTGTCCTTGGTTTTGTCGGATCTTTTTTGATATATCCTTTTCTTTCCAAACTTTCAATATGAGCATGAACAGATGCGGGAGAGCTTAAACCAATGGCTTCTCCAATTTCTCTTACAGATGGTGGATACCCTTGTTCTGCTACTTTTTCCCGAATAAAATCGTATGTTCGTTGTTGTTGTTTTGTTAATTTTTCTCTTTGTTCTGGCATCTTCGATACCTCCGTGATTCTAATATTTTCTCCAGACTTCAAAAGACTCTCTACCCAACTTTGATCATATCATCAATTTCTACATCTGCCTGTGTTATGATATCTCCTGTTTCTTCATTATGAAACAGGAAAAATGCATGTCCACCATCTTCAGATACATTTAAAATCTGATATTTTGTAGGAAATGAAGCATCAAAAAGTGTTACCTGCACCTGATCTCCTTCTTTAAAAATGCCACACTCTGTATTATATTCTTTCTTTTCTCGATCAATATCATATACTCTCATTATTGTCCTCCTAATCTGTCATATAAGTTTTGAGCGGGAAAACTCACAGGCTTGCCTGTGGGCATTAATAAGTGATATCTCATACAAATTTTTTACCGCAATTCGTTTATTATCCATAAAGATGATTTCTTTTTTCTTTTGATCGATCCATTTGACCTTTCCATTGTATACCTCATATATTCCTCCGGCTTTACGAAGATCTGGAATGAAATATGTTACTTCGATCTTAGGATGATTTGATACATTCAAAAAGATCCATTGCAGATTCTGATCGATCTGTTCTTTCTGTGCTTCAGTCAGAATTCTTTTCGGTTCTACAATCCTCTGCACTTCTTCATATCTTTCCTTTTGTCCTTTCAATGCTGCAAATGGAGCAAACTGTGCTGCTCTACTTTGCATGGACATTTGCGGATGTCTTTTTGATACATGATGAGGCAGATCTATGATATCGTCATATTTGCCCATAAACTTCTCCCTCCCGAACATATATTCTATTTTGATTATAACATCTTCCCTCTTTAATTGCAAATGAAAAACTCTGGCAGTTTCTTCCACCAGAGTCTGTTCTTTATAATTCAACATCTGAAATATCGATATCTTCAATTTCTACGTATCTTCATGTACATCGTCTTTATGTATGAACATTGGAGCCATCCATTTTAGTTCCAATGTGCGATTTTCTTTGTTATCTGATCCAATCCAGTAATGGTGCCAATGTGCTTTTCGAAGATGTGGTCGTTTTGGAGTCCCATTTATTTTGGAACTTTTTGGATTATTTGTTATGTTTGTTTCATTTTTCTTCTTTACTTCTTCTTCAAAATCAAGTGTTTTATAAAATTTACGTATGAAATCTCCACTTTTTTCTCCAAAATTCCACCTCTGTACTTCACGATATTTATCTTTGATGAATTGAAATGATTTTGGTTGTCTTGTAATCTTTTTCTGCACAGGATCTTCAACCATTTCTTTATTTTTTGAACAAACATATAACACAAGCTGCAAAAGTTTACAACAAAGATCTCTCGCATAGTCTTTTGCATCATCTATTTCATATTTGTTTGTATGCAACATACGTTGATTTTCATTTGCTTTTTCAAACGATGCATTAATCCCGTCAGCGATTGTGCCACCTTCGATCAAATGAAATGGAATTGGAAAAATATCTCCATCCTTAAGTACAATTAAAAACCTTAATTCTAATTCTCCTGTATTTGTATCAGATTCAAAATGAACAAAAAATCCATCCATGTCTTCCATTGTTGTAGTTTCGATATAAACACAAAAAAATGGAATCTTGTTAAGAATATCGATTGGAATCTTCAAATTCTGGTCAGCCTGGTTTATTAACACCTTTTCCATGGCTGGATCAAATGAGTAAACCTGTTTATGTAATCTCCATGCAGCAGTCGCCACTATTAGATCTGCTTCTAATGATGAGTTCCAAATGGCTTTCTTAGACATATCTCCATCTGCAGCAATCGCTAATCCAGCTGCAATTGGAATGTAGCAACGTTTATCCCACCAAGGCAACGTACTATCATTCCGAAAATCTTCTACAATATTCCAACAATCTTGATATTTATTTGCAACCTGATTAACTAGTTCTAGAGGATAACATTTTTTCATAATATTTTTCTCCTAATGCACACATTTCCTACATGCTGTATATCCACGTTTGATTGCTTCAGATTTTGTGAGCTTGCTTGGATTCCTCATATGACTACATGTGCTCTTATAATGATATTTTTTTCCAGTACGTGGAACCCAGACATACTTTACATTTTTATTTACCTTTGGAGCTTTTGTTGTTTTATACTTTTTCTTAGTTGATTTTGTTGTCTTTGTTACTTTCTGTCCACTGAGATGACTAGATCCATCCTTGTAGTTAATTACAATGCCATTCTGTACATTGAAAACAAATACGTTGAATTTAATACCTTTTCCTTTGTCTTCAATGGATTGAGCTTCCATTTTAACGCCTCTGGCAAGCTTTTCCTTACCTTTGAATACAGGTGTTACTCGATACAACACATGATTTCCTGTTTCTTTTACATAATCAGCAACCATATTTTCAAATGGCAACATCCCGTCCACATTTAATGCCCTTGTTCCTGTGATCAGGTTCTTCTTATTCGCATTTTCTCCAGTTAACTGGTACCCAATTAGATGACAACGATTATAAAGATATTTTCCATTGACACAATCATATTTAACTGTATGCCATCCTGTTGGCTTGATCATTCCAATTGCTCCTCTTTCCGTTGTTGGCATTAGATTCCTGCCAACATTGGCAATAGCTGTTGTACATCTTCCATACTTATCGAGCTTCCCATATTTTTCATAGGATTTTCTGTTCTTAAGTTGTGTTTTTGAAAACTTAGGTCTGTTTTTGTTCTGTGCTACATAAATCTTTCCTGTATATTTTGGAATTGTTGCGGCTTTGACTTCTGTTGTTTGAGAGTTGCTGATGATCGGGCTGATATTAACTCCAGTGATCATTGTAACGGATAACGCAAATGCAAGCATTATCTTTTGGATTCGTTTTTTCATATTTACACTTCCTTTCTTATGTACCATTATATATTATTTTTATATTTCAAAAAAGTATTTCTTGCATTTTCGAAAAATAGTGATATACTTAATTCATGGATTAACATCCTGGAAGACATCCTTATTACATACTATACAAGTCTTCCTATATACTCCCCTCAAGGTCTGTGTTTTATCACGGATCTTTTTATTTTTCTGATTTTTTGTTTTAACTGATGTTTTAATATCTCTTTCATCTTCTTGTAGAAATCGCATTCTAACAGATCTTGTTTCATGAGATTACACTCTTTACAACAACACTGTAGATTTTTTTCATAATTTGTTCCGCCTTTTGATAATGGGACAATATGATCGATCGTCATCTCATCGAATGGGATAAATCTTCCGCAATAAACACAACGTCCTTCTGATTGGTTGTATACGCTCATCCGAGTTTCTTGAGGAAACACAATTCGTTTACTCATATCTTCACTTTGTATTTCTTTTGTTTGTTGAGCTGGTATTGGAATAGGATCAGAAGTTACTCCTGGATTTGGTTCTGGTTTTGACAGCTCTTCAATTATAAATCCACTTGTTTTCTTAGGAGCATGATCTTTCACCCTTTTGATTTTTGCCTTTGATGGAAAGATTGTTGCTTTGCCCTTATCTGTTGTTTTACCGATTCCACCGGATGGGCTTTCCATAATATAACTAGTTGTTCCTGATGCTGTCTTTTTTAAAATATATCCTGCAAACATAATTTTCTCCTTCCTTTAAATTTCTTCTTTCTTTAAATATGAAGGATTTTCAGATTTTCAAAAATCATATATAAAAAAGGAATCATTGTTAGATTCCTTTTCTTAACATCCCATGTTTGTATTTTCTTCAACATCAGCAATATATTTTTCTAATGCTTCATATTTAAAGATGATCTCATTTATTTTATCAGTAGTTAACAATCGTGTTGCTTTTGTTTCTTCATCACGGAAAGTTAGTCGATTATGAGATTCCACCCAAACAGAAATTCCAAATATGATGTCCCTGTATTTGTTCATATATTTTTCTATCTTAATTAATTTTTATAACTATATTGATTTTTTAATAGGTTTTATTACAATATTTCTCGATTATTTATAACATAATTACTTTAACAGATGTATTTTTACTTAGTTTAATTTAAAAACAAACCCATGATCCTTATACCACTTTTTTACCTTTTCTCTTGTATTTTCGTCTGGCTTACAATCAATATTGATACTGAAAAGATTATCATAATGATCACTTAACAAGGTATATTCAATCTTTCTCCACGAAGACAAGCAGCAGTTAAATTTACATGGAAATATTCTGCGATCTTACGTGTTTTAATCTGATTTCCTTCTGAATACTGATTAGCAATTTTTCTGTATTCATCTTCTGGCATCATGAGTGCTAATGCGAAATCATATGCCATCCACTCTTTCTTTACATCTTCTGTACGAAAAGCATAATTTCTTTTGTATACTGTATCGTTTGTCCATTCGTTCCATAGTTTTCTATTCGTCTGATAACCCATGAAAAGAAACAAATATCCAAGTTCTCTTGCAATCAACATTGTCCTATTAGGTGAGTTTTTCACACGATCATCCACCAAAATAACAAATGCATCTTTATGCTTCTTAACATAGCAATTCTCCATTTTATGTTGTAATTCAGGTGTATTAACTACTTTTCCACCAAGCTTTTCAACAACAGCGTCTATATCTGTGATAGGGATTTTGATGTCATACAGTTTAATGATATCCTCTGTCAGATGATTGATTAAGTCTTTCGTATTCATATTCAACACTCCTTTTATTTTAAATATGAAAGAATTTTTGGATGCTGTTTTTCACATATAAAAAATCAACGACAGGATAATTACGTTTCGTTCCAATGCTCATTTAATTCAATTGCCACAATCTTTTTTCCTTGACAATACACATCACACAATACTTTATCTCCAACTTTGATTTCATAAAAATCATCTTTTGATACTTCAACTTCTTTTTCTTTGTTGTTGTATTTAACAACGATTTCCCAACGTTCTAGCATTCTATTATATTTTTTATAATATTTATCTTCCACCTTTAAGGAAATTGTTTGCATGTTGCTATGATCTTTGCTTAGTTTATATATCACATCTGGGGCAATCGCCAATAGAAAAGGTAGTACCATTATAAATGCAACTACAACTCCCATAACAATTCCTTTAAAAATTGCTTTCATTTCCTATCTCCTGTTACACAATCCTAATAATCTGCTCATAAATTCCAATCGCATTTTCTTCTTTGAAATCTTCATTAATATGCATGTGCCCAAAAAACCATTTTTTATATTTAACGGATTCTCTAATCTTCTGCAAATAATCTGTTAGATAATCTGGTTCATATAAATGAGCTCCACCATCCATTTTTTTTAATAATGAAGTATATGGACAATGTGTTACGATGTAATCTACTTTTTGATCATGTGACTTAAGATTCTTGATTCCTTCTTCCATTTCTTCTTCTGAAGGAAGTTCTTCTTTCCACCAGGATTTATGATTAATTCGAAACATTTTATCAAAAAGCCCAATCCACTCATAAATTCTTGGATCATCTTTTTCCAAAATTCCATCTGAGACATCATGAGAGCTTGCTCCACCGAATGTAAAAAATTTCTTCCCATTGATATCAAATACCTGTCCACGCATTAGATGAAAAACAGAATCACAAATCTTATGAATTTTTCCACCATGCCATTCTTCTACTGGATATTGATATAAACGATCGTAGTTTTCATGATTTCCACAAACAAAAAGAGTGCTAAAAGGCTGTGCGTTCAACCAATTTAAAGCAAATCGTTCATCTTCTGTATCGTGCCATAATCCGAAATCTCCACAGATGATTACGTAATCATTTTTACTTAATGTATCTCCCTCTGGAAACACATCATGATGTAATCTTGATTTCCAATTTCCGTGTGTATCTCCTGTTATATAAATCATTTTCTTACTCCCTTCCATGCACTTCTGCAAATTCAACATCTAAAATCTTATCTTTCTTTAGATAAACGGTACATAATATCTTACTTCCCTTACCGATTGCTTCGTACTGTTCTGATGTAATTTGCACCTCTTCTAGTTTTTTATAATCTCCAACTTTTACCTTTGCGTAATAATTTGTAATTTTTCCTCTTGTTTGTATATACTTGTCCTCAACAGTTGTATACGTTTGTGTTTCAGATATTTTAATTTTATTTTTTGCATCTGGAATCTGAGCGATTAAAGTAATCGCAGCTGTAATGATGAAACCAACTATAATTAAAATAGTTATTGCTTTATTCCAACACATCACACAGAACATAATCAGTAAGATAATTATTGGAACAATTATTTCAAGAATTAATTTTGTATCCTCTGTCATCTTCTTACTCCTTCCTATGCGTTGTTGCCAATTCAACATCAACAATTTTATCTTTCTTATAATAAATTGTGCAAAGCACTTTGCTTCCTTTGCTGATCACCTGATATTGCTCATATGTGATCTGTATCTTTTCTGACTTCTTCTGATCACCAATTTTCACTTCAATATAGTAATTTGTTACCAATACGCCTCCAGCCATATGTGTATCTGTATACTTATCTTCAACAATTGCATATGTTTGAGCTTCAGAGCTTTGTCTTTTATCAATGGCTAATCCTATTTTTTCACCTGAAACAATTACTAACATAACTATGATTGAAATCAAAATAAATCTAATATATTTAAATGCAAAATCTTCAAATCCGCTCATAAGCTTTTCTCCTTTATTTCTTTGAATCATCGTTTTTTGATATGTATTTCAATGACTGTATGTTGGGCCTCCAATCCTTTGTTGATTTTAAAATGGACGCATAAGAATATAAGCAGCAATTATAACTATTAGATTTGCACCAACAAAAGCTCCCACAAAAAAAGCAATACCAACAACAATATAAAATATGGTTTCAAACACATCTTTAAACATTAAAATCAACTTCTTTCTTAATCCTCATCGAGCTCAATATCATCAACTTTACCATTTCGATACGTAACAATACATTTTACTTTGCTTCCTTTCCCAAGAGAATGATACTGTCTTTTTGACACTTCAACATCGTGTAAATCTGTATCATTTTTCATGGAAACTGTAAGGTAGTAATCCGTATCTGCAAATAGAATCGATAACGTTTCTGATGTATCCATTTCTGAAAATTTATCCTGAACAGTTACAGTTACTCTTTTCTCAGTAATTGTATCTGTATGAGGTTTATCAGCGAAGCATAAACATGCGATTAATGCGATAATTGCAAGAAACATGAAAGCGTCATACATTTTTTCTCCTAATTCTTCCTTTTCTATTTTCATAATTGGCGTCTCCTTTTGTACTTTATTTTCTTTAATATAAATATGAGAGAAAATTTGTTTTTGGAAAATCACATATAAAAAAGCACAAAAAAGAGGCCGATAAGACCTCTTTCATAAAACATTTGAATATAAAAAAATATTAGGATGTTGGAGGGTGTTTCTCTTTTACAAGAAATCTGCAATACATCGAAATACCGTTTCTTTACATGAGTCATGCAAAATATCATGACGAAATCTAGGAATGATATTTTTTTTGATGTTTGCATTGGATTTTTTGTACTTTTCAATTACTTTATTTAATCCATTGGCTACCGGATCTTCTTCTCCTGCAAGAAAAAGAACATCTTTTTTATAACAAATATTTTGCTCCTCTTCCTGAACACTCATCATTCCATTCAAAAACTCAAGGAAAAATCTTGGAGTCATATCTGTGATGATCTTTTGATCTTTCAGATAATCTTCCTGAGCTTTTCCATCTTTTAACAACCAATCGATTCCACTTTTGGAATGTTTAAATTTGCGGTTGTAATTATCAAAAGCAAGTTTTTTTACAAGTTCTGATGGTTTATTATCCTTTTTGCAAAGTACACTGATCAGCCAATGGGCAAATTTTAACTCATTTCTTTTTGGCTGTCCTGTCCCAACATAGATTAATTTGTCTGCAGCCTCAGGATAAACGCATTGATGCGATCTCAGGATAAAAGATCCTAATGAGAATCCTAACATCACATATGGAATTTCTGGATATCGATGATGCATTTCACTTCGGAACAATTCAACATCTTCAATCAGATTATTCCAATGATCGATATACAATCCATGAATTTCCTGATGAGCAGCTCTCCCATGACTTTCTAAATCGAATCCGCATACAAGATATCCTAAGTTTGTAAAATATGTTGCAAACTCATCATATCGATCAATGTATTCTGTCATCCCATGAATGAGTTGTAAAACTGCTACTGGTTTACCTTCTGGCGCCCAAACAGAGCCATAGATTGTTCTACTCTCTTGATCATTTTTTAAAATTATTTTTTCTTTTTTCATTTGTTTTTCCTTTCTCTATTCGTCATTTTTTTTACATGACAAATATGAAAGATAGGAAAAATGATAATTTTTACAAAAAAAAGACCCCGAAGGATCTTTTAATGCTTATAATTTTACGTAAACATACAGTTTTTAAAATTCCCAAAATTCGCTCTCCTCTATTGCTTCTATTTTTTCGGATACCTCTTTTTTAACTAGGATACCATCAAGATGTTCATTTGTATTTTCCAATTCTTTGCATTCAATTTCTTTTAAATCATCGAGCAATGTAAATTTATAATTATGATTATAATTTAAAAATGAAAGTATTTGAAAATGTAAAGCTTTGATTATAAAATCAAAAGAATCATCTGCTATAGGGATAAGTATAAATAAAGCTATTTTACTATTTCTAATATCATTTAAACTTAAATCATCAGTTTCCATTAAATACTCAATTTGTGAAATATCAAAAATTGATAAGCGAGCTGCTAACGAAGAAATTACATATCCTCTGTCAATTTCTGAATTCATGTCAAAAATTTTCCATTGTTTAATTGAAATATGATTAGAGTTTATTTTTTCTAAATCACTAAATAAAGAATCTAATACACCTGTTTTAGCTGCTCGTAGCATTTTCATAACTGAAGTAAAGTTTTGTTCTTGTTCTGGACGTTCTATTTTTAAATAACATATTATTGCTGTTAAAAGAGAAATTTCAGAACGCATCCAGGATGGATTGCCTTTATTATTTTTATCACACGTATTTTCAACCAAGCATCGCGCTAACAACATTGCATCCATTTCATTTTTTATATATGAAAAAGATCAATAATTCTAATATCATAGTGCTCTTTTTTCAATAAATTTTCTGTTTTACATAAAACTTCTCCTAATGGATCAGTAATAATTAAGCTGAAATTTATTGATAATATTTCTTTTTTTTGTTGTATAATATCTTGCATATGTACAATTTTTTTATCACTTTCAATCATTCCAGCATGTTTAACTATTTTTTTATAATTCATTGTTTTGCGTCATATTAAATATGAAAGATTTCATAATAAATGTATGAAGAAAGTCAGATTTTCCGGTTCCATTTAGCGTTAATATATTCATCATTATTCTTCCTTTCCAAAATGTCTTTCCGCAATTTCTATAAAAAACTGTTTTTCAATGATATCTATAATCATCGTCAAATCCAAATATCCATCAGGATAAAGCTCACTCTTATACATTCTCGCATACTTTACAAAACTCTCACATCTTTTCCCAGTTATTTTTGATTCGGCATAATCCTGCCATATGAGCCTTAAGTCATCCTCACTCATTTTGTGAAAAAGCTTATGTATGTTCATGACTATATCACACCTTTCTTAGTAATATCTTCTTACTACAAATATGAAAGAAATTTCATAGAAAAGAAAATCACATATAAAAAAAGAAGCTCATTCCTGAGCTCCAAATATATTATTCCATTATTTACAATAGCCCTTTTTCTTTTAAAGTATGCAACGCTTCTTTACATCCATATTTCTGCACCCATGTTTTTAAAACAAGATTAGAAAGATCGATCTGCGCAACATAAATATCGTTCTTTAGAATCATAAGATCGTGGACAAAATAATCTCCAACCCATCCATTTAATAAGGATTCATCCACATCCAAAATACAAGGAGTGATTTCATAATCAAATCCCGTAATATAGAGTTTGCGGTCATCTTCTAAAAGTGACTTTAATGGCTTCATAACATTTTTTATCAAATGACTATTTTCCTTATCTTCTGGAAGTATTGTATTTGAAGAAGGATTCAATCTGCGATCTTTGATTTTTTCTAATCTCCTCGTAATTTCAATTTCCTGCTGTAATTCTTCTAAACGACTTGCTGCTTCTCCACAAATGCATGCCTGCTCTCCTAATTTCGATGATTTTTCTAAAATTCGTAATTCTTTGATCAGTTCTTTTGTTTCCATTTTAATCTACCTCCTCAATTTTGATCTTGTCATTATATAATTGTTTACCTGTAGCGGATAACACAAATCTGTTTTTCTTGATATTAGCCAGAATCCTGTCATATTCTCTCAACACATTTTTTAGATAGTTTCCGAACTCTTTTTTTGCTTTATTAATGTCATCTTCTGTACTATAAAAATACAGCACGTCCCCATCCATGAATAAGGAATTATCTCGCTCCCATTCTTTCTGTTTGTTTAGTACTTTTTCCATCTCATTTTTCGCAAGATTGTTAGAATCATTGTATTCAAAACAATCTCTGGTAGAAGAACTATTTAATTTGTAAGCAGTTCTACCTTTCGTTACTTCATATTTTTTTACTTTGATTTTGCCAACAACAAGTTTATATTCATACAAATTCATAAGCACACCTCATTCTTTTTGATCTTTCCGAAAAATCAATCCACAAATTTTAATTTCATCCATGAAATTTGAATAACCAAGATCCTCACAACACGTGAATTGCCTCTCCCATGCGGTACAGTAGTTTCTATGGAAGGGGCTTCTGACAGTCGTAACAATTACTCATCTCTGACCAGAAGATTCTGGCTGTTC
>ENA-OPVG01000203-OPVG01000203.1-human-gut-metagenome-genome-assembly--contig:-NODE-203-length-52212-cov-5.863432_pt1 | contig 52212 bp, 49 predicted proteins | sample MGYA00241093_ERZ501975 | MGnify/ENA primary metagenome ERZ501975 (study PRJEB25962, sample SAMEA2042993) | human gut metagenome | biome: human gut; feature: human-associated habitat; material: faeces... | reverse complement strand
GAGTGGAAAGATTCTTGGAAAAAACAACTGATAAATTAGTCGTTATTGACTTAGAAAATTATAAATTAGATTGTTTCTCTAAAGAATTTGAAGAAATGTTAACTCCGATTACATTTAATGCACTAACACGAGGACGTTTAGCATATCACTTTGAACGTGTTACTGGGCATGATTTAAATATCCGTCGTTATTACAGACAATTCGAATATTAAAAGGAGATTATTCAAATGAACAAACTATTAATATGTTCTCATGGTTCATTATCAAAAGGGTTATTTAGTAGTTTGAATATAATCATGGGAGATGTAGAAAATGTTGATTATTTAACATTTTACGAAAATGGAGAAGGTGCAGCACAGTTAGAAAAAATTGAAAATTACTTTAAAGAAAATAAAGAATATCAACTAATAGTGCTTACAGATGTATTTGGGGGAAGTGTAAATCAAGAAGTAATAAAAAAAGCGAAGGATTACGATAATATCCGTATTGTATCTGGAGTAAACTTCCCTCTTTTATTAGAATTAGCTATTCGTTTGCATACAGAGATTACTGATGAAGAATTAAAAAATATTATAGAGCAATCCAAAAGTCAAATGTTAATGGTTGAAACAAAATTAGAAACAGAATTTAAAAAATTATCTAATGTAAAAAAAGCAAGAAAGAAATTTATCGATTTTACAAAAAATGTTTGGATACTTGATATAACAACAGATGAGGTTGGTTTAAAAATAAATTTGATAATTGGAAAAACTTTTGAGTTGGATAGATTATTTACAGAAATAAAAACTAAATATGATGTTTTGTATAAAGAATCAAACATTGAAAACAATTCTAAGATAATGCTTGTGGTTGCTATTATTTTGGGAGTATCACTTGTTTTTAATGTATTAAATTATATAAATATTATAAAATAAAATTGATTACTTAATTCGTTTATAAAGCAGTGAACAAGAATGTTTTAAAGGTAACTATTAAAAGAGGAGCAAAACTATATGAAAATTACATGTGGAACTGACATAATTGAAATTGAAAGAGTTAAAGAAAGCATCGAAAATGTTGGAACTAAATTTATTGAGAGAGTTTATACAGAAAAAGAAATTGAATATTGCGAATCAAGAAAAAAACAAAAATATCAACACTATGCAGGAAGATTTGCTGCCAAAGAAGCGGCATTTAAAGCAATTTCAAAAATACTAGATGATAAATATTCTGTATGTTGGAAAGATTTTGAAACAATAAATGATGGCCAAGGTAGACCAAGTATAATTTTGCATAATATTAACACTGAAAAAATTGAAAGTATAGATGTAAGTATTTCACATTGCAAGGAATATGCAATAGCAAATGTAGTAATTTTATTTAAATGATATAAAATCTGGTTTTTATTTTTAAACCAGATTTATAATTAAGGAAGGAATAAAAATGGGATTATTTGATAGTCATAGTCATCTAAATGATGAAAAATTTGATGAAGATAGGGAAGAACAAATAAAAAAAATACATGAATCTGGTGTATCAAATTTTATTACTGCAGGGTATAGTGTAGAAAGTTCAAAAAAGGCATTAGAAATTGCAAAAAAATATGACTTTATATACACAACTGCAGGGGTTTCGCCAAATGATATTCCACAAACCGAAGAAGAATTGTGGAAACAATTAGCAGAAATAGAAAAAATTGTTGAAAAAAATAAAGAAAAAATTTGTGCTATAGGCGAAATAGGACTTGACTATTATTGGAATACAGATAATAAAGAACTACAAAAAAAGGCTTTTATTGAACAAATAAAAATAGCAAATAAATATAATTTGCCAATTGTTATTCATACAAGAGAAGCAGTTATGGATACATTACAAATTTTAAAAGAAAATAAAGTAACGAAAACAGGTGTATTTCACTGTTGTCCACAAAATAGAGAATTAATAAAAGAAGGACTAAAACTTGGATTCTATATATCTTTTGCAGGACCAATAACGTTTAAAAACTCAAAAAATGCAGAAGAAATGATTAATTTAGTTCCAAATGATAGAATATTAATAGAAACAGATAGTCCATATCTTGCACCAGAACCTGTTAGAGGAACTCGCAATACACCAGCAAATGTTAAATATATAGCACAAAAAATTGCTGATGTGAAAGGCTTAACTTTAGAAGAAGTTGAAAAAATAACTTTTGAAAACACAAAAAATATTTTATATATTAGTAAATTATGAAACTTTCTTAGAATATAAATATGGCAGAATTAAGATTTTGTAGCAGTTTGCACTGCGTACAAAATCTTAATTCTGGTTTTTTATCTAATATTTCTTAATGCTTCAATTCTTGCTTCTGTACTAGGGTGTGTTGACCATATGTTAGAAGTTTTATTTTTACCCTTTTCTCCATTTTTCTTAAATGGATTAACAATGTACATATTTGCAGTTGCAGAATTTGCAGACTGCAATTCATTTGGATCACTATCAAGTTTTTGTAAAGCAGAAATTAAACCATCTGGATTACGAGTAAACTCAACTGCAGTACTATCTGCTAAAAATTCTCTTTTTCTAGAAATAGCAAGTTGCATTAAAGTACCAAAAATAGGTGATAATATTAAACATATAAGACCTAACAACATTAAAATACCATTTGCCTTACTATCACTATCTCTATCCTTTGCACCACCCCAGAAAAGAATTCTAGAAAACATATCAGAAAGCATTACAATAAGACCAACAAATACTGAAACAACAGCACTTAAAAGAATATCATAATTTTTGATATGACTCATTTCATGAGCAATAACACCTTCTAATTCGTAATAATCTAATTTTTCTAATAAACCAGTAGTAACACAAATTATAGCATGTTCAGGATTTCTTCCTGTTGCAAATGCATTTGGTTGAGCATCTTCTACTACATATAAATCTGGCTTTTTTGGTAATCCTGCAGTAACCATTAGTGCGTCAAGAATATTAACAAGTTTCAAATCTTCTTCCGTTGTTGCAGGACGTGCATGACAAGAAGTTAAAACAATTTTATCACTATAATAGTAAGAACCCCAGGCACTTGCAATAGAAAAAACTAAAGCAATTACTATAGACAAACTTCCTAAATCTAGTGCATTACAGATATAATATACAATTAAAGTTATTACAAGTATAAAAATTCCAACAATTATACCAGATTCGATTTTATTTTTTTTACTAGTTGCAAACATAGAAAACTCCTTTCTTCTATATTAATTTAAAAAAAGCAAAAAGGGAAGTCCATAAGACAACCCCCTTAAAATTCTTATGCATTTTTACCAAAATCAACTTTTACATTTTTTCTTACTTCTGCATTTTCTACTGCAAATAATTCACGAGGTTGGAAATTAAACATTCCAGCAATTATATTTGAAGGGAAAAGTTGTAATTTTTGATTATACATTGTTACACTATCATTGTAGAATTGTCTAGAAAAAGAAATTTTATTTTCTGTATTTCTTAATTCTTCAGATAATTCAGAAAAGTTTTGATTTGCTTTTAATTCTGGATAACCTTCTGAAACGGCCATTATTGTTTTTAATGCTCCTGAAAGTTGATTATCTAGTTCTGCTTTTTCTGCAACTGTTCCAGCGTTTGCCCAAGAAGTTCTTAATTGTGCAATTTTTTCAAAAGTTTCTGACTCGTGTGCTGCATATCCTTTTACAGTTTCAACAAAGTTTGGAATTAAGTCAAATCTTCTTTGTAATTGAACATCAATTTGACTCCATGCATTGTCTACTTTTACTCTAGCAGATACTAATCCATTGTACATTGATATTATTGCAATTACGATTAATACTACTATTACTAATATAATCCATCCCATAGTTTTGCCTCCTTTTTTATTATATACAATTTACAAATTGATAATAACATAATTTGAGTTTTTTAACAAGAGATTTTGAAAATAATATAAAAAATATTCAAAAAAATGTGTACTATTTCCAAGGCTTACAACATATACTATAATGAACCACTTGTAGTTCTAAGCTTGTACAAATTTGACAAAAACAAAAAAATATAGTATAATTAAAATCGATGCCAAAAGGAGGTATTAAAAATTTATGAAAAAAGAAGAAAAAGCTTCAATTTCTATAATGAAAATCATATGTATAAGTATAATATTAATACTAATATCTGGAATAGGAGTAATGGCAGTAAACACAAACTTAAAAGATATTAAAATAGTATTACAAAATGGATATGAGTTAACAGCATTAACATCAAAATCAACTGTTAGTGAAGTATTAGAAGAAAACAATATTGTTTTAGATGAAAATCAAAAAACAATACCAGAAGCAAATGAAGAAGTAACAGCTGGAGCTGTTATAAAAATAGTAGACAAATCATATAATGAAGTTCAAATAGCAAAAGTTTCTGAAGAAGGTGTACAAACAACACTAGAAGACTTATTAAACAATTATGCACCAATCACAGAAAAAGTTGTTACAGAACAAGTAGAGATACCTTATGAAACAGTAACAAAAAATTCAGCAGGTACAAGTACAAACACAACAAATAAAGTGTTACAACAAGGAAAAAATGGACTTAAAGAAGTAACATATAAAATAAAATATCAAAATGACGTAGAAATTGAAAAAACACAATTATCTGAAAAGGTAATAACAGAACCTGTAAACAAAATAGTACAGGTAAATAAAGTAACATCAAGATCAGGAAAAACAACAAGAGCAACTGTAGCTACAGCCGCTACAACAACATCTGGAACACAAGTATATAAAATAACTGCATATTGTTCATGTGCAAAATGTTGTGGAAAAGCAACAGGAAGAACTGCAATGGGAACTAAAGCAACAGCTGGAAGAACAGTTGCGGCATCTGGAAAATTTGCATTTGGAACAAAATTAAATATTAATGGTCATGTATATACTGTAGAAGACAGAGGTGGAGCAATAAACGGAAACAAAATAGATATATATGTAAATTCTCACGCAGAAGCATTGGCTTGGGGTGTAAGATATTTACCAGTAAGTGTTGCTCAATAATAACATATGATTTATAGGAACTCTAGAAATAGAGTTCTTTTTACTTTGTTGAAAAATAATCATAATTTATGCTTTATTCAGTGAATTAATAAATAATAAAAACTTTAAAATATTTGTTTTGTTCGCTTGATTTGTAATGAAAAAATTAGTATAATCTTTTACAAGATAAGCAAAACAGAGTGTGCGTGTCGCTCCTTAATGAAAGGGGGCGGTGCATATGTTATTAATACAAGGTTATATGCTATTTATATACATATTATTTATAGTACTTGCAATGGTAACTGTTGTCGCTATTGCCTTATTTGTGGCGTTAGTTGTTACAATGAGTAAATTAGACAACGAAAAAAACACATCTCTGTCTGGTCGTTAGAGATGTATTTTAACTTTTAAAATTATATTTAGCGACACGCCACAATCTGTGGTCGCTTATCTTTCTATAATTATTATACTCATAATAAAAGCAAAAGTCAATATTTTTGGTAATTTTAATTTTGTTAAATAAAAAATCATAATAGTAGATATTAGAAAGGAAAAAATATGAAATTAATATCATGGAATGTAAATGGAATAAGAGCATGCCTAAACAAAGGATTTGCAGAATCATTTAAACAACTAGATGCAGACATATTTTGTATACAAGAAACAAAATGCCAACCAGAGCAAATAAAATTAGAATTCGAAGGATACACAAGTTACTGGAATAGTGCAGAGAAAAAAGGATATTCAGGAACAGCAATATTTACAAAACAAAAACCACTAAATGTAACTTATGGAATAGGAATAGAAGAACACGATAAAGAAGGAAGAGTAATAACACTAGAATTTGAAAAATTCTATATGGTAGATATTTATACTCCAAATTCAAAAAGAGAATTAGAAAGACTTGATTATAGGCAAATATGGGAAGACGAAATTAGAAAATACTTATTAAAACTAAACGAAACAAAACCCGTAATAATGTGTGGAGATTTAAATGTAGCACATAAAGAAATTGACTTAAAAAATCCAAAAACAAACAGACACAACGCAGGCTTCACAGATGAAGAACGTCAAAAAATGACAGAATTACTTGATGCAGGATTTACCGACTCATTTAGATATTTATATCCAGACAAAGATAATGCATATAGTTGGTGGTCTTATATGGGACACGCAAGAGAAAAAAATGTAGGATGGAGAATCGATTATTTTATTGTATCAAAATCAATAGAAAACCAGATAAAAGAAGCAAAAATATATCCAGAAATAATGGGAAGTGACCATTGCCCAGTTGGATTAGAAATTTTTTAAGGAGGGAATTAAATGGAAGAAATAAAACAAGGATGGAAAAAAAGAATATCGTGGTTATTAATAGCACTAACTGTAGTAATTGTATATAAGATGTTAGACAATTTTTCAAATGTTACAGAATGGTTTGGAACATTTTTTAGAATACTAAAACCATTTTTAGCAGGATTATTAATATCATATATATTATTTATGCCATGTAAAAAAATAGAAGGGGCATTAGAAAAATCAAAACTAAAATTTGTAAAAAAGAGAGCAAGAGGATTATCAGTAATTGCAACATATATAATTTTTATTTTGATAATAATAATTATAATAAACTGCATTTTCCCAATTTTAAAAGAAAGTGTAGTTGAATTGGTTAGCAATATACCAGGATATTATGAAACTTTAGTTAGTAAATATAAAGAATTACCAGAAGATTCAGTGCTAAAAAATGATATTATAAAAGATAAAATGATAGAATTATCAAATATAGACATGAAGCAATTTTTAAGCATAAACAATGAAAAAATAATAGAATATGTAAAAAATATTATAAACATATTCTCAGGAATTTTTGATGTATTTGTATCAATAATAGTTTCAGTATATATATTGTTACAAAGAACAACAATTATGAGATTTTTAAGAAGATTTGCAAGAGCGATGTTTAAAAAGAATACATATGAAGCAGTAAATAAATATTTCACAAAAGCAAATGAAGTTTTCTTTACATTCATATCAAGCCAATTGTTAGATGCGGTGATAGTCGGAATTTTAACAACAGTTGCAATGCTAATAATAAAAGTAAAATATGCACCTTTAATAGGTTTTACAATTGGATTATTTAATATGATTCCATATATAGGTGCAATTGTAGCAGTTGGAATAGGAATTTTGATTACATTTATAACAGGCGGGTTCGGAAAGGCTATTGCTATGGCTATTGTTGTTATAATTTTACAACAAATTGATGCAAATATTATAAATCCTAAAATAATAGGAGTTTCTTTGGAAGTTAGTCCATTACTTGTTATATTCTCTGTAACAGTCGGTGGAGCATATTTTGGCATAATGGGTATGTTTTTAGGTGTACCAATTGCAGTTGTTATAAAAACGATTTTAAATGATTGGATTGAAAACAAAAATAAATTTAGAGATGAACAAGAAAAATTAATAGAAAAAAATGAATAAAATTGTAAAAAATGAATAATACCGTATAAGTTCTAAAAAGTAATAATTGGAATTGATTTTTTGGAACTTATATGGTATTTATTTTTTATTTATTTTTCTTTTTTCTAACTAAAACAGAAATAATTATTGCAACTAATATAACTGCAATAATTGCAATTAATCCAGGCCAACCTAAAATAGCAACAAATTTGCTACCTAAAGACATAATAATTCCAGCAAGAATTACACCTAGGGCAACAGCACTTACGCTAGTTTTAAAATCCAAATTTAAGAAACTAGCAGCTAATGTTCCAGTCCAAGCACCTGTTCCGGGAAGTGGTATACCAACAAAAAGTAATAATGCAAAGAAAATACCCTTATTTCCTGCAGTTTCTTTTAATTTTTTTCCACCTTTTTCACCTTTTTCTAAACACCATGTAAAAAATCTTCCAATAATCTTTTTATCTTTTCCCCATTCAAGAACTTTTCTTGCAAATAAGTAAATAATAGGAACTGGCAACATATTAAATATAATTGCTATTGGATAGTATAAAAATATATTTAAACCTAAGCCTTCTGCAATTGGTATGGCTCCTCTTAGTTCTACTATTGGTACCATACTTACAAATGCTACTATTATGTATTTTACAATAAGTGGTAAACTTGACATTTAGTTTTCTCCTTTCAATTTTCGAAATTGTTATTATTAAACATTAAGTATTTTACTATAGAATATAAAAAATGTCTACATATTTTACAAAAAAAGAAATCCCCCTGCAAAAAAACACAGGGGGTGAAGAGGTTTCTATTATTGCTCCAAATCACGAAGAATTCTTTGGCTATAGCCAAATTCTTCTCCATCAATTTGGAACTGGTTTATTCCCTGACTGAATTTCGATTGATATACTAGTGCAGGGGATACGGGCATGGTATCATTGTAGTAATTGTTTACTACAATTTTAGCGTTTTCTATTGCCCGGTCAGAGCATTCTCCATTTCGGTACTTTTCCTGAGATTCAGGAGCATAACCTCCACTAAAAAATACTCTTTTTAAAGTGTTAGGATAGTATTTTGATTCTATCCTATTTATGACAACGTAACCAATATATTGTTGGCACTCGTCACTTTGACCACCGCCTTCTGCATATATGATTTTTGCCAATGGATATGTCATATCATAAAAGATATCTTCCATACTTGCATAATCAAATCTGACATCTTGCCATCTGTCATTATGACTTGCGATGACGTCTTCTGCTGAAGGTTCTGTGTTTTCTTCTATATCAAATGAAGAAGATGTTACCATGTTGGTATCATTTTTTTCATTTGATACAGACTTTGCATTGTTAATAGTTACTCCAGCCACTGCAGGTATTTTAATTTTAACTACATCATCTTCAGATTCTGTAGTTTGAATACTATTAGTGGACTTTGCGGTTACTTCACAAGTGTTTTGGTCTGTTAGGCAAACCATTAAACCAGTAAAAAGAATGGTACTTGAAAATAACCGTTTTAAATCTTGTTTCATTCTGTCTCCTTTTCTATTAGAGACCTCTTATAGTAATAAATGTGAATAAATTTTTATTACTTTAACTAGTATATCATAATTAACATAAAAAATCAATATTATTTACAATTTTTTCCAAAAAATAAATTTGAAAAATGTCTAAAAAACCTTGACTTCCGTAGATGATTTGTGGTATCATATAAAGTGAATTTATACGAAAAATTTAACATTCAGTAAAATTTAATTCAAAAGAAACAAAATCAAAATACTAAGTTAAAAATTTAAGAAAAGAGGAATTAAATATAACGAAAAATTAAGGGTTATAATTTGAAAAAGCAGGCAAATTATAGAACTTAAAAAAGTAATTATATTCTAAGAAGGACTTTTCTTAAAATCAAATAAAATTCAATTCTAAGTGCTAAAAGCACAATCCTAGAATTACAAACTGCTTCAAAAATTTATAAGGAGTGATTTATTTGAAAATTAGAGACATTCAATACGAAAAAGCTTCAAGAAAAGATTTCGCAAAAGTTGGAGATTTTATCGAAATGCCAAACCTAATCAAAGTACAAAAAGACTCATATGATTGGTTCATCAAAGAAGGATTAGGAGAAGTATTAAAAGACATATCACCAATAGAAGACTATTCTGGAAATCTAGTTCTTGAATTTTTTGACTACTACATGGAAGACAAAACAAAATATTCAATCGAAGAAGCAAAAGAAAGAGATGCAACATATTCAACAAGACTACACGTAAAAGTTCGTTTAATTAACCGTGAAACAGGAGAAATTAAAGAACAAGAAATTTACTTAGGTGATTTCCCACTTATGACAGATAGTGGAACATTTATTATAAATGGTGCAGAAAGAGTTGTTGTAAGCCAATTAGTACGTTCACCAGGATGTTACTATGCAGATGTATTTGATACAAAAACAGGAAAAAGAACATATACATCAACAGTTATGCCATTAAGAGGTGCATGGCTAGAATATGAAACAGACGGAAACGACATTTTCTATGTACGTGTTGATAGAACAAGAAAAGTACCAGTAACAACACTATTAAGAGCAATTGGATTAGTAACAGATGACCAAATAAGAGATTTATTTGGAAATGAAGAATTAATTGAAGCAACAATTGCAAAAGATCCAATTAAAACTCAAGAAGAAGCGTTAATTGAAATTTACAAAAAATTAAGACCAGGAGAACTTCCTACAGTAGAAGCAGCAAGAAGTTTATTTGATGGATTATTCTATGATAATAGAAGATATGACTTAGCAAAAGTTGGTAGATATAAATTTGACCAAAAATTAAGTTTAGCAACAAGAATTACAGGTAAAGTTGCTTCTAAAGACATAATTGATTCCGAAACAGGTGAAGTATTTGTACAAGCTGGAGAAGTAATAACAGAAGAAGTTGCCAAAGATATCCAAAACTCTGGAATTAATATGGTAGAAGTAACAGTTGGAGAAAGAATTGTAAAAGTTATAGGAAATGGAACAGTTGATATCCACGCAGTTTTACCAACATTAGATTTAAGTGAATTAGAAATAAAAGAAAATGTAAATTATCAAGTATTAAAAAATATAATTGATACAACTGACGAGAAAGATTTAGTAAAAACTATAGGTGAAAGAATAGATGAATTAGTACCAAAACATATCACAACAGAAGACATGATAGCATCTATTAGTTATTTATTAGATTTATCACATGGAGTTGGAAAAGTAGATGATATTGACCATTTGGCTAACCGTAGAATTAGATGTGTTGGTGAATTATTACAAAATCAATTCAGAATTGGTTTAACAAGACTTGAAAGAGTCGTAAGAGAAAGAATGACAATTCAAGACTTAGACGTTGTAACACCACAAACATTAATCAACACAAAACCAATAACATCATCAATTAGAGAATTCTTTGGAAGTTCACAATTATCACAATTTATGGACCAAACAAACCCACTTTCAGAATTAACACATAAAAGAAGGATTTCTGCATTAGGACCTGGTGGTCTTACAAGAGAAAGAGCAGGATTCGAGGTTAGAGACGTTCATTATACACACTATGGTAGATTGTGCCCAATTGAATCTCCAGAAGGACCAAACATTGGACTTATTTCAGCACTTTCATCATTTGCTAGTATAAATGAATATGGATTTATTGAAACACCATATAGAAAAATAGATCCAGAAACACATAGAGCAACTGATATTGTTGAATATATGAGTGCAGATGTAGAAGATAATTACATAATTGCCCAAGCATCTGAACCAATGGACGAAAATGGAGAATTCATAAATGAAAGAATAAGAGTTAGATACAGAAATGAAATTATCGAAGTTGAAAAAAACAAAGTTCAATATATGGATGTTTCACCAAAACAATTAGTTTCTGTAGCAGCAGCAATGATTCCATTCTTAGAGCATGATGATGCAAAAAGGTCATTAATGGGATCAAACATGCAAAGACAAGCGGTTCCTCTAATGATATCTGAAAGACCAATAGTTGCAACAGGTATTGAATATAGAGCCGCAAAAGACTCAGGAATATTAATTTTAGCAGAAGATGATGGTGTTATCGAAAGAGTTACAGGTGACGCTATTACAGTTAAATATAATAATGGAAAAACAGTAGTACATAAACTACGTAAATTTAAAAGAACAAATGGTGGTACATGTATCAACCAAAGACCTATAGTTAAAAAAGGCGAAATAGTTAAAAAAGGTGATGCCATTGCTGATGGACCAGCAACAAAAGATGGAGAAATGTCACTTGGTAAAAACTGTTTAGTTGCTTTCTCAACATGGGAAGGTTATAACTACGAGGATGCTATTCTTTTAAATGAAAGACTTGTAAAAGAAGATGTATTCACATCAATACATATTGAAGAATATGATTGTGAATGCCGTGACACAAAATTAGGACCAGAAGAAATAACAAGAGATATTCCAAATGTTGGTGAAGATGTATTAAAAGATCTTGACGAAAACGGAATTATTAGAATTGGTGCTGAAGTTAGACCAGGAGATATCTTGGTTGGTAAAGTTACTCCAAAAGGAGAAACAGAACTAACAGCAGAAGAAAGATTATTAAGAGCTATCTTTGGTGAAAAAGCTAGAGAAGTTAGAGATACATCATTAAGAGTACCTCACGGAGAAGCAGGAACAATAGTAGATGTTAAGATATTTACTAGAGATAATTCAGACGAATTAGGACCTGGTGTAAATCAAATAATTAGATGTTATATTGCAACAAAGAGAAAAATATCAGTTGGTGATAAAATGGCCGGACGTCATGGTAACAAAGGTGTTATTTCAAGAGTATTACCAGAAGAAGATATGCCATTCTTACCAGATGGTACACCAATAGATATTTTACTTAACCCATTAGGACTACCATCACGTATGAACTTAGGACAAATCCTAGAAGTTCACTTAGGTGGAGCCGCTAAAGCATTAGGATGGCATGTATCAACACCGGTATTTGATGGAGCGACACAAGAAGATGTTGAAGAATTGCTACAACAAGCAGGTATGAGCCCAGATGGTAAATCAATTCTATATGATGGTAGAACTGGTGATCCATTTGATAAACCAATTACAGTTGGTGTAATGTACATGTTAAAACTACATCACTTAGTAGATGATAAAATACATGCTCGTTCAACTGGACCATACTCATTAGTTACACAACAACCTCTTGGTGGTAAAGCACAATTTGGTGGTCAACGTTTCGGTGAAATGGAAGTTTGGGCATTAGAGGCATATGGAGCAGCGTATACATTACAAGAAATGTTAACAGTTAAATCTGATGACGTTGTAGGTAGAGTTAAAACATATGAAGCGATTGTTAAAGGTGAAAATATCCCTGAACCAGGAGTTCCAGAAAGCTTTAAAGTTCTTGTTAAAGAATTGCAATCTTTAGGATTAGATGTTCGTCTATATTCAGAAGATAATCAAGAGCTTGAGTTAAAAGAAAATATCGAAGATGGTATTGATTTTGACCCAGAAAAAAATAAAGATATTTTGGCTGAAGAGGAAGTTGTTGCAGAAGATGATTTATCTGATGGCTATACAGAGGATATTAGTGATGATAAGTTGTTAGATGAAGAAGAAATTGAAGATAGTGATGAGCTTTTTGAGGATTTAGATGATGAGGGCGAGGATGAGATCTTCGATGAAGAATAGAGGGTTGAAAAATAATTACAATTTTGGCTGTGTCAAATTTCATTTAAAACGCGGTTACATACACCGCGTATGCGCCCTTGCCTTTTAAATAAAATTTTCAGTTACACATACTGATGCTGTAACAAGCAAGCTTTAACAGCATCAGTGCGTGCCAAAATTTAATTCTTTTCCAACAGTATATTGGAAAAAATAAAGACTTTAATGTAAAAATTAAAAAGTGTATTAATTTAATAAATCGTAAAAAGAGAAAAGCCGACAGGAAGGAATTGCTCGTGCGGTGGATAGTGCTTTTGCTCTGTTTTATGATTACCCAAAAATATTATTAGGGGGAAATATAGTGGACGAATTAGATATTTTTAATAAAATAAAAATAGGAGTGGCATCAGATGAAAAAATAAGAGAATGGTCAAAAGGTGAAGTTAAAAAACCTGAGACTATCAATTATAGAACATTAAAACCAGAAAAAGATGGTCTATTCTGTGAAAAAATATTTGGACCTACAAAAGACTGGGAATGTCACTGTGGTAAATATAAAAGGGTTAGATATAAAGGAATAGTTTGTGACAGATGTGGTGTTGAAGTCACAAAATCTAAAGTAAGAAGAGAAAGAATGGGACACATTGAGCTTGCTGCTCCAGTTGCTCATATTTGGTATTTCAAAGGTATACCAAGTAGAATTGCTTTAATATTAGACGTTTCACCAAGAAACCTAGAAAAAGTTGTATACTTTGCATCTTACATTGTAACAGATAAAGGAACAACAGATTTAGCAAACTGCCAAGTTTTAACAGAAAAAGAATACCATGAAGCAGAAGAAAAATTTGGTAGAGGTTCATTTAAAGCAAGAATGGGAGCAGAGGCTTTAAAAGAATTATTAGAAAAAGTTGATTTAGATAAACTTTCTAAAGAAATTAGAAAAGAATTAGAATCTGCAAGTGAACAAAAGAAAGGTAAACTTGTAAAAAGACTTGATACAGTTGATTCTTTCAGACTTTCTAATACAAGACCTGAATGGATGATAATGTCAGTTGTACCAGTTATTCCACCAGAATTAAGACCTATGGTTCAATTAGATGGTGGTAGATTTGCAACATCTGACCTAAATGACTTATATAGAAGAGTTATAAACAGAAATAACAGATTAAAAAGATTATTAGAATTGGGTGCACCAGAAATAATTGTAAGAAACGAAAAACGTATGTTACAAGAATCTGTTGATGCTTTAATTGATAATAGTAGAAGAGGTAGACCTGTAACAGGTGCAGGAAATAGACCTTTAAAATCATTATCTGATATGTTAAAAGGAAAACAAGGTAGATTCCGTCAAAACTTATTAGGTAAGAGGGTTGACTATTCTGGACGTTCAGTTATAGTTGTTGGACCAGAACTTAAAATTTATCAATGTGGACTTCCAAAAGAAATGGCAGTAGAATTATTTAAACCATTTGTTATGAAAGAATTGGTTGGTAGAGGAATAGCACAAAATATCAAAAGTGCAAAAAGAATGGTAGAAAGATTAAAACCAGAAGTATGGGGAATATTAGAAGATGTTATAAAAGACCATCCTGTAATGTTAAACCGTGCACCAACACTACATAGACTTGGTATTCAAGCATTTGAACCAGTTCTTGTTGAAGGTAGAGCAATAAAACTTCACCCATTAGTATGTGAAGCGTTCAATGCCGACTTCGACGGTGACCAAATGGCTGTACATTTACCATTATCACCAGAAGCACAAGCAGAATCAAGATATTTAATGCTTGCTACAAACAACCTATTAAAGCCACAAGATGGTAAACCAGTTGCAGTACCTAGACTAGACATGGTTTTAGGAAGTTATTATTTAACAATGATTCTAGAAGGGGAAAAAGGAGAAGGAAAATACTTTAAAGATCCAGATGAAGCAATAATGGCTTATGAAAATCATGATGTAGGAATGCATGCAAAAATATTTGTTAGAGTAACAAAAGAAGTTAATGGAGAAATGATGACAGGAAAAATTGAGACAAGTGTTGGTAGAATTATATTCAACCAAGGAATACCTCAAGATTTAGGATTCATAGACAGAGAAAAAGAACCGTTACAATATGAAATTAACTTCCCAGTTGTTAAGAAAAATATGGGACAAATAATCGAAAGAGCAATAAGAGTACATGGTGTAATTGAATCTGCAGAAGTAATAGATTACATCAAAGCATTAGGATTTAAATATTCTACACTTGCTGGTATTACATTCTCTATGAGTGATGTAAAAGTACCACCTGCTAAAAAAGGATTACTAGAAGAAGCAGATAAGAAGATAGAAACTATAAGAAAACAATATGCAAGAGGTTTAATTACAAATGATGAAAGATATAACTCAGTAATTAAAGTTTGGGAAGAAGCAACAAAGAAAATAACACAAGCAATGGAAGACAACTTTGATGACCTAAACCCAATTTATATGATGGTTAAATCTGGAGCCAGAGGTAATATGAACCAATTAAGACAAATTGCTGGTATACGTGGACTTATGGCTAGTACAACAGGTAAGGCAGTAGAAATTCCTATCAAATCATCATTCGCAGAAGGTCTAGATGCCCTAGAATACTTCATTTCTGCCCATGGAGCGCGTAAAGGACTTTCAGATACAGCGTTAAGAACAGCCGATTCAGGTTACTTAACAAGAAGATTAGTTGATGTATCACAAGATATTATAGTTAGAGAACATGACTGTGGAACACACGAAGGTCTAATTGTTTATGATATTAAAGATGGAAATCAAATAATCGAAAAAATGCAAGAAAGAATTATTGGTAGATATGTGGTTAATGATGTATACGATCCAAATACAAAAGAACTTATAGTTGACACTGAAACTATGATAACAGAAGAAATAGCAGATAAAATAGTAAATGCAGGAATTGAAAAACTAGAAGTACGTTCAGTTCTAGCATGTAGATCAAAACATGGTGTATGTCAAAAATGTTATGGTATGGGATTAGCAAGAAGAAGTCTAGTATCTATAGGTGAATCAGTAGGTATTATAGCCGCTCAATCAATTGGTGAGCCTGGTACACAGCTTACAATGAGAACTATCCACTCTGGTGGTGTTGCCGGTGTAGCAGATATTACTCAAGGTCTTCCAAGGGTTGAGGAATTATTTGAAGCAAGAAAACCAAAGGGTGTTGCAATAATTTCTGAAATTGCAGGTAAAGTTAAAATAAAAGAAACAAAGAAGAAGAAAGAAGTTGTTGTAACTTCTAAAGACGATTCAAGAACATATACAATACCATTTGGTTCAAAAATGAAAGTAAAAGATGGAGATATGGTAGAAGTTGCTCAACCACTTATTGAAGGTTCAATAAATCCATCAGAAGTACTTGAATTAAAAGGACCAGAAGGAGTATTTGAATACTTAACATCAGAAGTTCAAAAAGTATATAGAAACCAAGGTGTTGATATCAACGACAAACACGTTGAAGTTATTGGTAGACAAATGCTTAAAAAGGTTAGAGTTGAAGATAATGGAGATACACATATGTTCCCAGGTTCTTTAGTTGATATGTATGAATTCGAAGATATTAATAATGAAGCAATTGCAGAAGGAAAACGTCCAGCAACAGGTAAGAGAGTATTACTTGGTATTACTAAAGCATCTCTTGCAACAGACAGTTTCTTATCAGCGGCTTCATTCCAAGAGACAACAAGAGTTCTTACTGAAGCAGCAATCAAAGGTAAAGTTGATGATTTAGTTGGATTAAAAGAAAATGTTATTATTGGTAGATTAATTCCAGCGGGTACAGGTATGAAAAAATATCAAGATCTTCATATTAGTACAGAAAAGAAACTTGAAGAAGTTGCAGACACAACTGAAGAATAATATAGAAAAAAGAATTTACAAATTTTTTGTAAATTCTTTTTTTGGTGAATATTAAAAAAATACAACAAATATTGTTACTATTTACTGACTGTGAATAGTAACATAAATATTTAAAAAATTTTATTTTTTCGACAAATTTTGCACGACAAAAAATCTTTATGATGCTATAATATAATTAATTTATTTCACATTTTTGAATAATTTTTATTTCAATGAATATCTTAATTTTATAAAAGAGGAGGTGCTTATGACAATTTTTATATCAAGTATTTTTATAATTCTTATTTTTTTATTCTTATGGATATTATTAATATCTACTAAAAATTCCAGAACAAACGAAGAACAATATATTGAAGATAATTTGCAAATGCAATTTTTGAAGAACTATAAAAAACGTCAAGTGAAAAGTTAAATGCAATTCTGTAAAGTAAATGCAAGTTGTAAAAGAAAGGAAACTATAAAAAATAAAATAATTTCAATGTAAATATTGATTTTTGTAAAAATTAATTGTATCATTATAATAATAAAAATCAATATTTTAGAAGGAATTTTAGAAAATGGAAGAAAAGTTTATGAAAGCCGCTTTAAAAGAGGCAAAAAAAGCATATGATAAGTTAGAAGTACCAGTAGGAGCAGTAATAGTAAAAGACAGAAAAATTATAGCTAGAGCGCATAATTTAAAAGAAACAAAAAATGATACAACAAAACATGCAGAAATATTAGCAATACAAAAAGCAAGTAAAAAGTTGAATTCATGGAGATTAATAGACTGTGAGATGTATGTAACACTTGAGCCTTGTTCAATGTGTGCAGGTGCATTGATAAATTCTAGAATAAAAAAGGTCTATATTGGTGCAAGTGACCAAAAAACTGGTGCAGTTGGTTCAGTATTTAATTTATTAGAAGATTATACATTTAATCACAAAGTTGAATATGAAAAAGGAGTTATGCAAGAAGAGTGTGAAAACATTTTAAAAGAATTTTTTAAAAAATTGCGTAAGAATAAAAAATAAATATTAAAGATGTTAGAAATGTATAGATTTTAATAACTAAAATTTATACATTTCTAAATCTGTGCTTTAAAAAAGTATAAAAAGTATTGAAAAATATAAAATAAAATAGTATAATTATACTAGAGGTGAATAATTATGAGTGATTATATTAAAAGAACGATGGAAAAAACAGTAGAGAAGATGAAAAAGTCGTTTCCTGTAATTATGATTACTGGGCCAAGACAAGTTGGTAAAACAACATTATTAAATATTATGGCTGAAAATAATAAAAATGAAAAAATAAATTTTATATCTCTTGATGATTTAAATGCAAGAACATTGGCAATAGAAGATCCAGAACTATTTTTAAGAACATATGAAATGCCACTGATAATAGACGAATTTCAATATGCTCCTAATTTATTATCATATATAAAAATAATAGTAGATAAAAAAAGATTAGACAATTTAAAAGATAATAGCGTTAAATGTAATGGATTATTTTATTTAACTGGTTCACAAGCATTTGAAACAATGGAAAACGTTACAGAATCTTTGGCAGGAAGAATTGCTGTTTTGGATATGAATGGTCTAACAAATAGAGAAATAGAAAATGTGGAAGATGATATTTTTATTCCAGATTTTGAAACATTAAAAAATAAAAAGAAAACTGAAACAATATCTACAATAAAAGTCTTTGATAAAATTATAAAAGGGAGTTATCCTGAAATATATAAGAATAAAGATATAGATAGAAATGAGTATTTTGAAACATATATAAGAACATATATTGAAAGGGATATAAGACAATTAATAAATGTACAAGATGAGATAAAATTTTTAAAATTTATTAGTAATGTTGCTGTTAGAACTGGTCAAGAACTTAATTTATCCGATATTTGCAATGGAATTGGAATAACAAGTGTAACTGCTGAAAAATGGCTTTCTATTTTAAAAAATACTGGAATTATTTATTTATTGCAACCTTATTCAAATAATAATGTTGCTAGAATTGTAAAAAAACCTAAGGTTTATTTTATGGATACAGGTTTAGCATGTTATTTGGCAGGATATATGGATAGTATAACTTTGGAAAAAAGTGCTTTCAATGGTGCTATATTTGAAACATATATTATAAGTGAAATTATAAAATCTTATATAAATAATGGATTAGATGCAAAAAAATATTTGTATTATTATAGAGATAATAATGGAAGAGAAATTGATTTACTTATTATAAAAAATAATGTAGTTTATCCAATAGAGATAAAGAAAAGTGCTAATCCAGGAAAGGAATCAATTAAAAATTTCTCTGTTGTTAATAAATTTGGACTAGAAATTGGAAATGGAGGAGTTATTTGTATGAAAAATGAAATATTTCCAATTGATAGAGAAAATAATTATATTCCAATAGAATTGATATAAAAGGCATACAGCGTAATGAAACGCGTATGCCCTTTTGTTAGTAATAAAGTTTGTTTTATTTTTTGTATGTTGTGTTGGTTTTATTGTCAAATAATGTAGTTTTATCAACAATAGTTAAGTTTTCTTCTTCATTTATTGTTGTACTTTCCATGCCTGGTTCTGTCAATTTGGTGTATTTGATTTTTATTGTGTTGTTTTCAATTGAATATGTTCCAGACATAGTTGCATTTCCTTCTAGGTTTACAGTTCCATTTGAATTAAAAGAAAAATAACTTGCATCATTTGCACCATCTATTTGGGGATAAAAATCACCTGTTATAGCATTTATAGTATTGTCTGATGTGGAATTGTTGGTGTTAGTAGTACTTATAGATGTATTTGATGTTGTATTTTCTGTTGAAGAATTAGAAGCAATTGTAGTTGATATAGTATTTATCTTTCCTTGCAAGTTATTTATTGAATTATTTAATATGTTTACTTGATTTTCTAATTCATTCGCTTTTCGAGTTTGCTCTGTTTTTTCATTGTAAAATTTATACATGAATATACCCATTACAACTATTGCAATAAGTGTCAAAATCAAGAAAAATGTTGATAAACCTATTTTTATTTCCTTTTTTTCCATTTTTCTCCTCCTTTCTCGTATAAAAATATTTTAACATAGATATATTTTTTTGACAATAATTTTATTATTATAATTAAGGCTATTTTACGAAATTACTATGCATCATAATTAAATTAATTAAAAAGTATTCTAAAAACTTGAAATTTAGAATACTTTTATTATATAATAAAACAAATCCTCAAAATATAATTATATTTTGAGTTACCTAAAAAAGAGTTCGCAATGAAATTCTAAAAAATAATAAAAACTCCTAAAAATAAAATAAATATTTAGAAAATTCAAAAAGAAAGAAAAAAGCGAACGGAAAGGTAGTATTATGAAAAAATTTTTATCAAATTACAAATCAACAATTATACTTCTAGTTGCAATAATTGTTGGAAGCATCATTGGAATAATCTTTAAAGAAAAAGCAACTATATTAAGCCCATTGGGTGATTTATTCTTAAATCTATTATTAGTTATAATTATCCCACTAATATTTTTAAACATAACCACCGCAATATCAAAAATGAAGCAACCAAAGAGAATAGGAAAAATAATAGGTTCAATATTGCTAGTATTTGTTTTAACATCTATAGTAGCAGTATTAATAGGATTTGCAAGTACATATTTTGTAAAACTAATAAATACTGAAGATGGAGAGCAAATAAGAGCAACATTAGAAAGTGCAGAAGATGTGGCAGATACTGAAAGTACAGAAGAAGACGATATGACAATTGCAGATAGAACTGTAAAATTACTTACAGTAAATGACTTTTCAAAACTATTTTCAAAAGACAATATAATTGCACTATTAGTATTTTCAATAATAGTAGGAATTGCAATAAATATGTCAGGAGAAAAGGGAGAACCATTTAGAAAAGTATTAGAATCAGCAAATAGTGTAATGGAAAACATAGTAAAAATAATAATGTACTATGCTCCAATTGGACTTGGATGTTATATGGCTTCATTTATAGGAAGTTTTGGAACATCAATTGCAGTTGGATACTTAAAAACATTTTTAGTATATTTGGTAGTTGCTATTTTATACTATTTTGTAATGTATAGCGTATATGCATTTATTGCAAACGGAAAAAAGGGAGTAAAAGACTTTTGGAAAAATGTTATACCTGCAACAGTCACTGCAATGGGAACATGTTCTAGTGCAGCATGTATTCCAATAAATATAGAATCAACAAAGAAAATGGGAGTCCCAGACGATATTGCAGAAACAACAATACCTTTAGGAACAAGTTTCCACAAAGATGGGTCTATAATAGGTTCAGTATTTAAAATTATGTTTTTAGTAGGTTTATTTGGAACAAGTTTAGCAACAACAGGTGATGTTTTAGGAGTTTTAGGTGTTGCATTACTTGCAAATTTACTAATAACTGCAGTTCCAATAGGTGGTGGAACTATTTCAGAAATGTTAATTATAACTATGTTGGGTTATCCAGTTGCTGTTTTGCCAATTTTGACAATAATTGCGACTATAATAGATATGCCTGCAACTGTTTTAAATGTTGTTGGAGATGATGTTTCTTCAATGATGGTTACTAGAATGGTTGATGGGAAGAATGCTTTTCAAAGCAAAGAAAAATAATGGAATATGATTAGGATAGAAAAAAATCGGGATTGGGGGACGGGTCTCTCAATCCCGTTTTTTTATTGTATTATAAATCGGGATTGAGAGACCCGTCCCCCGATCCCGATTTTTTAAATTTTGTAATAGTTATTATATTTTTCAATTGCAGTATCGGGATTATAAATACCTGTGAAATCTTTAATAGGAGCAAATTCTTCATTTTCATCAACACGAAGAAGAAGCATTCCATCAAAAAGAGCGAAAGCATCAAAAATGAAATTCTCAAATTTAAAAGTATTAGGCTTATCAGGAACCTGTTTAACACCTTCCTCATTTACAAAAGAGTTTTTCTTGAATGCTCTATGATAGTACAAATCTATAGTTGTAGACTTTTTTATTGCATCTAAACTCATAATATGAGATAAGATATTTGCCTCTCTAAAAAGATAAGTATTTGTACTAGATATTTTACTTTCAGACAATTCCAAATCTATACAATCATAATCTAAAATTGCAGGTTTGTCATTTTTTAAACAATATACCGCGGTTTTTTCCAAAGGTTCTTTTTTAAATATTGATTTTGAACCAATAGATAGATTGTTCGAAATTGTTAGTCCTAAAAATAAAGGGTCAAAGTTTTTAAGCAAAACATTATCAATTCCACCAAAAGAAACCCATTTTATATTTTGATTTTCTAAGTCATCTATAATTCCATTATTTTTCATAGATTTAAAAACATTACCGTTTCCATTTGAGGCTTCTTTAATTAAATAAGGTTCTTGCAGAATTAGTTTTCCTTCTATGTTTATAATTGGAAGTTTGTTTTGTTTGAAAAATTTTATTTTTTCTTTTGGATATTCAAAAAAATTATTAATTTCAAAAAATGCTTTAGTTGGTGCGTCATTTTCTTCACTTGTCATTATGTACCAAGGTAGAATAACATTATATTTCTTATTATTATCCATTATATTTTCTGCCATTATCTGAAAAAGAGATTTCTTAACAGGTTTTAAGTTTAGCATATATGTACCTTTAGGACCTTTATAACCAAGTCTAGTACCTTGGCCGCCCGCCATAGTGACAACAGCAAATTGATTACTTTTTATAATTGCTTCACCAATTTTTGAGTAATGTTCTATTTCTTTAAAAGAAAGCTTATCTTTTTCAATATGCGGAATAGGTGAAACTTTAACATTTGGATCATAACGAAAATTTAATGATTGCTTATAAACGGTCAAAATTTTTTCAAAGTTTATTGTTAATATTTGATCAAGTAACCTATTTTTTTCATCTTTAGAAAGTTCATCATAAAAATGCAATAAATGTTCTTGATTATATTTTTTTAATATTTCTTTTGCGATTTCTAATTTATCTTCCATTGAGGGATTCATTCCTTTCGTACTTCATAAAATCAATATAAAGATTTTATATATTATTTGATATTGCAGATTTTAGGGTTCTTATAATGGTTTCCTTATTTGGAATATCAGAAACCTCTAAATCTTCAATTTCCCTTTGAATATTATATAGAACTCTAACTAAGTTAAATGATATAGAGTTTAAATTTTTACTTCCAAAATATCCTTCTAATATAATATATGATGCAAGTGTAGAAAATTTATTATTTGGATCATCTATAATATCATTGTGCATTTCTACAGGAATTCCAACACTTCCAGTATTAAAAAGAGTTTTATTTTTAAATCTCACACAATATGGCGTATGAATATGACCATATCCTACAATATCAGGAACTGGATCAGACGCTGTCTTGCCAATGAAAGGTGTATTTTCAAAAAGTCTATCAGGTTTTTCAATTTCAAGATGACTATATTTTGAATTTTTGTTAGAAAACATTGGATTATATATTTCATCAAGACTGTATGGAGAAGCATGAAAAAGTCTAATTAGATGTCCACTCATATAAAATTCATATGATATTGGAAGTGATGACATAAATTCTGCCCTTTCTTCACCGATTTTATTTCTTGTCCAAAAATCCTTTCCTTTAGAAGAAGGTTTGCAAACGACGTAATCGCAATTACCTATTAAAATTACATCACATATTTCTCTTATTTTATCTATTACTAAATCAGGATGAGTGCATTTGGTTACGCAATCACCTAAACAAAAAATTCTATTTATTTCTCTATTTTTTATATCTTTTAATACGGCCTCTAATGCAGTTATATTTCCATGAATATCAGAAATAATTGCGATTTTGTCCATATATATACCTCCTTACTTTGGTAAAATTTAGGGATTGGGGGACAGGTCTTAAAATCCCTAAAAATTTATAATTTCATTATAAATTTCTATAGCAAAATTATCAGTCATACCAGAAATATAGTAAATAATAGCCTTATAGAAATCTCTTACATTATCAATAGAAAACAAAATTTTATTTTTCAATTTCAAGTTTTCTCTATTTCCAAAATCATAATAATTATAAATAAAATTAATAAAACCGTTTCCTAATTTTGGATATGTAATGCTTAGATCTTTCAAATTATTCAATGTATTAGAACCATCATAAGTAGATTTTAATAAATTGTAAATCTCATTAATAACTAAATTAAAATATCTATTTGAAGGTTCTAATCTAGTACAAGCGTAAATATTTTTATAATTGAACTCCTTAATTTTATCCAACAAGTTCAAGGCTTCTTTTGAAAAACATAAACCTTTTTCTGGTGAAGAATTTTCACATAAATCATGTATCAAATTATTAATTATAATTGTATTATTTATTTGCTCACTATTTGAAGTAATATTTAGCAAAGAGAAAAGTTCGTCAACATGTTCATCCAAAATTCCCAAAGTTATGGCATCTTCTATATCACGGCAGATGTAAGAGATTTTGTCTGATATTTTAACAACACATCCTTCCCAAGTGTAAGGTGCATACTGATTTGGAAATGAATAATCTTTTAAATCAATATATTCTTCTCTGGGACGTATACAATTTTCATTAATTTCTCCGCAATGAGAAATTATGCCATCTCTAACTGCATATGTTAAATCTAGATTTTGCATATATTTATTGTTATCTTCCAAAAGTTCAACATTGTCAACAAATTCAAGTCCATTTTTTTCATGCCAAAAAGAGTAACTTAAATCTCTTTGTGAAATTTCGGATAATATTCTTTCTCCTTGATGACCAAATGGACTGTGACCGATATCATGTGCAGTAGCAATTGCTTTTGTAAGTTCAGTATTTAAACCTAGATATTTTGCAATAGTGTAACTTATTGATTCTACATGTGTTACATGTTCAATTCTTGTGCAGATGTGATCGTTTTCAGGTGAAAAAAATACCTGAGTTTTATGTTTTAATCTTCTATATGCATTGCTATGTATTATTCTTGTGTAATCTCTTTCAAAATCATTTCTTATATCATTATTTCTTGGATATAAAGGTGTTTCTCTTTTGATATAGTTTTTCCAGTTAGGATTTTCTGGATTTGCAGAATATTTTTCAAATTTTTTCATTTTTGCCTCCATTGTTCTTATATAATATAATTCATTAAAATGCGAACTGTAACTATATTTTACTACAAATCTTGATAAAAATCTATAAATTTATTGAAATCAGAAATATAAAATAGTATAATAATTTTAAAATTAAATGAAAGGAGTTTTTTAAAATGTTCAATTTAGTAAAAGACGATTTTGATGATAATATGGAAGATATAATGAATTCAATTAATAAAATGTTAGAAAACAATACAGAAAATGAAGAAACAGAAGAGGCAAAGAAAGAAGGAAAAGAATAAAATGGCAAATTCAAAAATAATAGTAGTAGAGGGACCACAGGGAGCTGGAAAAACAACAATAACAGATTTTTTAAGACACACATTACCATATTCAAATTTATATAGATTATGTGGAACATCTGACAGTACAGTAACGGGAAAGAAAAAAGCAGAAGACATGTATGTTGACTTACTTGAGTATATTGAAAAGATGGAAAACAAAAGTATCAATTTGATTTTTGATAGAACTTTTTTTACAGAAGAAAATTATTGTAGACTTGGGATAAAGGAATACACATTTACAGATGTTTATGAAAAGTTGCTGAATAAATTTGCTAGTTTGGATTTTGATATATATTATATAACATTATATTTGGAAGATGAAGATGAGTATATTGAAAGATTGAAAAGAGATGGAAAAGCCGTTTTTAAAGGAGCGGAATTCAAAGCAGAAAATAGTATAAAACAACAAAGAGTTTACTTAGAAATGGCAGATGAAATAAAAAAGAACTATCCAAATATAAATGTTTTGAAGTTAGCAAATGATAAAAATTTGGAAGATACAAAAAAGGAATTAAGAGACTTTTTGAAATATTAATTATATGAAACTTAATAATAACAAAAAACAGAGATAAAATTAGATTTGATTAGATATTAAAAGAAAAAATGATATAAATAACAAAAATATAATCTACAAATACATTAAAAGTTAAAGAAAAGATTTAAAAGAAATTGGAATATTTTCAGAAATAAGTTATAATATTAATTGATGGTGCATTATTCTAGTCGTACTTAAACTTACGAGGGTGGGGCTAAAAATCCACTAAAGGGCACATCGTTGAAGTTTCTTGTTTGTGCGCGAAATGCCAGTTTTGTGTGTAACCAGGGAGTAAAGGGGTTAGGGTAATATATAATGGCATATATGTGATTCCCTAGTTTCGCGGAGGCTTAAATAGAAAAATTTAAGTTAAACCTATGTTGAGTGCCAAGACACAAAATACATAGTGTAGCCTGTCTCGAGTGAGTGTATTGGGATTAATTTGACGGGAATGAAGATTGTTCGGCCAAATAATTTTTATTCTGGATTATGAAATTATACTTGCAAAAAAGACTAGTAAGTTTGTAAAAGTATGTCAAGGAAAACTTCTAGAATGTTTGCTTTATCAAAAGCTTGAAAATCTGGGGATTAAGGTACGGATTTAAGTGGCGATCTGGTGGCTAAAATAAATTTAGCTGGTTCCCTTAAACGGAAACGGTTCTAGCAGTAATGCTAAGCGGGAAGTAGAGAAATTCAACCAGACCTAAACCGTAAAATTTACTTAGATTTTTACCATCTATATTTTAATTTAGAAATTAATGGCAAGCCTTAGTGCTTGTTTTAATTTTATATATTAATATTTTAGAAAAAATGAGGCATATGGTCTTCCATAAGGACTTTTTCTTTAAATATTAATATATGATAAGTATATAATAATTAATAAATAGCAAGAAAGAGGGAAATAATATTAATGAAAAATAATAAGGAAAGTAAAAAGGAACACTCGAATATGAAATGGGTTATACAATCATTTATAATGACATTTATTTTATCAATGATATTTGCATATGTATCAACAAATGGAGTATCAAATCTAAGTTTAATACCTGCACTTTTAATATTGATATTAGTAGTATTTTTAGGAATATTGTTTGATATTATAGGTGTAGCAGTTACAGTTGCTAATGAAGAGGAATTTCATGCAAAAGCAACTAAAAAAGTAAAAGGTTCAAAAGATTCGATTAAATTGATAAAAAATGCTCCCAAAGTTGCAAATATTTGTGCAGATGTTATTGGTGATATTTGTGGTGTATTAAGTGGTTCTATAAGTGCGTTGATTTCTATAAAGATTTCAACTCAAATGAATTTGCCATTTGATATTCAGTTTGTTTTGAGTGCTTTGGTATCTGCTTTTACAGTTAGTGGTAAGGCTTTTGGTAAGGATATTGCTAATAAAAAGTCTACTGAAATTGTGCATAAAGTTGGTATTGTTTTGAACAAATTTAGTAAAAAATAGATTGTCAATAGGGACGCCTTTTTTTGACAAATGTCTTGCTAGCACTTGTCAAGAAGAGGCGTCCCTATTGACAATTTAATTCATTTCTTTTATTTCAAATTTATAATCTTTTAAAGGTATGCTATTAAAATATATTTTTTCTGGTGCAATATCTTCACCAGTACTCCATTTTAGAGTTATCCCATAAACTTTAACTTTTTTGAAATTTTCTTTGTTTTTTAAGTTTTTATAATAATCAAATTTTAACATTTCTTTCATATCATATATTTTTTCTTCATTATTTTTGAATTTTATATAAAGTAAATATCCTTCTAATGGTTTTACTTCAATAGGTAATTCTTCTATTTTATTTTTCATATTATATTTCCCCCTAATATAAATATTATTTTAAAGGCTCAATTGTAAAAGTACCATTTCCAGATTGTAGCATATTCCATAAAGTAATTAATTCTTCTTTTCTAAGTTCAATCCAAGCAACGATTAATTTTTTTTGCTTGTTGGGAATTGTACCAGACAATATGTTACCGTCAAAATCAACACTACATCTATATTCTGCATATTGTACATGGATATGTGGTAAATGATGTCTATCAGTATCATTAAAGTACATACTGATAATGATACCATAGAATTGTGAAACTATAGGCAATAGGCTTCACCTCCTTTAGTATAGCATTTTAAAATATTAAAATCAATAAAAATGAAAAATTTACTATAGAATTATAGTAGAATTAAATAAATGAATTAATAATATATTTATATCATATTATTTTACATAATACAAGTGGTTGAGAGAAAATTTATAAAATTTATTGTTTAAGCACAATATTTTTGATACAATATCATAAAAAAACGGAGGGAATTTATGAAAGCATTAATAACAGGAGCATCTTCTGGAATAGGAAGAGATATGGCGAGAGTATTAGCAAAAAAAGGATACAATTTAGTATTAGTTGCAAGAGACGAACAAAAATTAAATGAATTAGCAGAAGAATTACGAAAAGAAAATAAAATAGAAACTCAAGTAATATCAATGGATTTATCAATAGAACAAAATTGTAAAGATTTGCACAAAAGTGTAAAAGATGTGGATATCTTAATCAATAATGCAGGTTTTGGTGATTGTGGAAATTTTACACATACAGATTTAAACAAAGAATTAACAATGATAAAAACAAATATTATTGCATATCATATTTTAACAAAACTATATTTAGTTGATATGAAAGCAAAAAATAGTGGTAAGATTTTAAATGTTGCATCAATTGCAGGATTTATGCCTGGACCATTAATGGCAACTTATTATTCAACAAAGGCGTATGTTGTAAGACTTTCAGAATCTATTAGAGAAGAGTTAAAAAAGGAAAAATCAAATGTTCAAATTAGTATTTTGTGCCCAGGTCCAGTAAATACTAATTTTAATAATGTTGCAAATGTTAAGTTTCATATGAGAGAGTCTAATAGCTATAATGTTGCTAATTTTGCAATAAAAAAATTGCTTAAGGGAAGATTTTATATTATACCTGGTTTGGATGTAAAGTTTGGGATTTTCTTTAGTCATTTTGTGCCTAGTAGTTTTGTTGCGAAAATTACGTATATAGTACAAAAAAGAAAATTGGAAAAATAATAATGGAAAATTTAGGTATTTGAAAAAAATGGTATAGAAATATATAAATTTTTATAAAGATGAATTAAAAAAATAATTTGACATATACTAAAAATGGTAGTATACTATATTTAACAACTCGAGTGGCGTTGTTTATCGTAGGAAAACATGATATGAATGGGATATGCTGATCACATATCTCTTTTTTTATTGAATAAAAAAAGAGCAGTTGATCAGACTGCTCTAAAATAGATTTTGTAACCTATTTTTTGTTGTAGTTTTGATTATCTTTACTGGAATTATTTTTCAATATTTCTTGTAATAATAACCAAATTAAGTCGTAGGATGTCATAATACGAATTCCTCCTTTCTTAGATTTCCTCTATAAAAGGATTGAATGTATTATATATTAAAGTAAATATAAACACAAGACTTTTAGAAAAATATTACAAAAAATATAAAGTAATATGGAAAAACACGGAGAATACCGAAAAATTGTATAAAACCCTTGACAAATGAACAAAAATGGTGTAAAGTATAATAGCATTACAAAAAAGAAGGTAGTTATTATGGAAAAAAACGTAGAAATAAGTATATTGTGTGATTTATATGGAAAATTGTTAACCCAAAAACAATTTGACTTCTTAAATGACTACTACAATAACGACTTGTCACTATCAGAAATAGCAGAAAACAACCAAATAACAAGACAAGCGGTTAGAGACATAATAAAGAAAGGGGAGAAAAAGCTTTTCGAATATGAAGAGAAGTTGTTATTTATGAAAAGGATGTCGAATCAAGAAAAAACAATAGAGCACGTATTATCAGAACTAACAAAAATAGAAAAAACTTCATCTGATAAAAAAGTTGCCCAAATCTTAGAGAGTGTTAAAAAAGAATTAAATTGTTTAGTATAATATAGGGAGGAAATCAAATGGCTTTTGAAGGATTATCTTCTAGATTGCAAGAAATAACAAGAAAATTTAAAGGTAAAGCAAGAATTACAGACTCAGACTTAAAAGAAATGCTAAGAGAAGTCAAACTTGCATTATTAGAAGCGGATGTAAACTATAAAATCGTAAAAGAATTTATAGCAAATATTCAAGAAAAAGCCTTGGGGCAAGATGTTTTAAAATCATTAACTCCAGGACAACAAGTTGTAAAAATAGTTAAAGACGAATTAGTTGAACTTTTAGGTGGAACAGAAAGCAAAGTTAATTTTTCACCAAATCCACCAACAATAATAATGATGGTTGGACTTCAAGGTTCAGGTAAAACAACAACATCTGGAAAACTTGCAAATTTATTTAGAAAACAAGGAAAAAAGCCATTATTAGTTGCATGTGATGTTTATAGGCCAGCGGCTATCAAGCAATTACAAGTTGTTGGAGCACAATTAAATATCCCTGTATATGCAAATGAACAATCAAAAGATGTTGTACATATTGCAAAACAAGCAATAAATGTGGCAATGTCAAAATTGAATGATGTAATTATTCTAGATACGGCTGGACGTTTACAAATAGACGAGCAGTTAATGGAAGAATTACAAAATGTTAAAAAGAGTGTAAAACCTCACGAAATACTATTAGTTGTAGATTCTATGACTGGTCAAGAAGCAGTAAATGTTGCAGAAACATTTAACGAAAAAGTTGGAATAGATGGAATTGTTCTAACAAAGTTAGATGGTGATACTCGTGGTGGTGCGGCACTTTCAGTTAAAAAAGTTACTGGCAGACCTATAAAATTTGCTGCAACTGGTGAGAAAATGAGTGATATAGAAGTTTTCCATCCAGATAGAATGGCATCAAGAATTTTAGGAATGGGTGACATTTTAGCAGTTATAGAAAAAGCAGAAGAGGCTTTTGATTTAGAAGAAGCAGAAAAATTAGAAAAGAAGATGAGAAAGAGTGAGTTAGATTTAGATGACTATTTGGCTCAAATCAGACAAATGAAAAAAATGGGTTCTTTTTCATCATTATTAAAACTAATTCCTGGTATGAATCAATTTAAAGATATCAAAGTTGATGACAAGGAATTTGGTAAAATAGAAGCAATTATTTGTTCTATGACACCTAAGGAAAAAAGAAATACAAAACTTTTAAATGCAAGTAGAAGAATTAGAATTGCAAAGGGTAGTGGAACAACAGTACAAGATATAAATAAATTCATTAAATCTTATGAAATGACACAAAAAATGATGAAGCAAATGAAGAGTAAAGGTGGAATGAAAAAATTTATGAATGGTATTGATGAAAATGCTTTGAAAAATTTTAAAATATAGTTATTAACTTTTTAAGTTTATATAAAAAATTAGAGGACTGACCCGTAATCCCTTTAAAAGGGAATTTTAAGGAATGTCCATCAATTCCGGGAGGTGAAATTAAAATGGTAAAAATCAGATTACAAAGAGAAGGAAAGAAAAAAGCTCCTTTCTATCATATAGTAGTTGCTGATTCTAAATCTCCAAGAGATGGTAAAATAATCGAAAAAATAGGAACATACAACCCAATGACAGAACCATCTACAATAGTTTTAGATCAAGAAAAAGTTGCACAATGGATTAAAAATGGTGCAAAACCAACAGATACTGTTAAAAAATTAATTGAAAATGCAGCAAAATAATTTTGTTATTGTCATTAGAGTTTAATGCAATGATAAATTGAGACGTAGTGAAAGGATATTTAGCTATGAAAGAAATTATTGAAACTATAATTTTAAATCTTGTTGATAACAAAGATGCAGTTGAAATAACTGAAAAGCAAGATGAAAAATCTGTAGTATTTGAAGTAAAAGTTGCAAATGAAGATATGGGTAAAGTAATTGGTAAACAAGGAAGACTTGCAAAATCTATAAGAACTGTTGCAAAATCAGTTGGTGCTAGAGAACATAAGAAAGTTTCTGTAGAATTTATTGATTAGAAATTTGAAAAAATAATTGCCATTTGGTATAAGTCAAATAACAATTTTTTCAAAATTTAAATTTATAAAAAAGGAAATAATTTTAATGCAAGAATTTTTAGAAATAGGTCAAATAGTTAATACATTTGGAATAAAAGGAATGGTCAAAGTCAAACCTTTTACAGATGATATAACCAGATTTGATAACTTAGAAAAAGTATATGTTGAATCAAATAAAACTAAAAAACAATATGAAATTGAAGAAGTAAAATATCATAAAGATATGGTATTAATCAAATTCAAAGGGATAGACAGAGTGGAAGATGCAGAATTGTTGCGTAATTCATATTTGAAAGTTAATAGACAAGATGAACCTGAACTTGAAGAAGGTACATATTATATTGTTGATTTAATTGGATTAGATGTTTATTCTGATGAAAGCAAATTGCTTGGAAAATTGGATGATGTTTTTAATAGTGGAAGTTGTGACATATATGTTGTAAAAGACGAACTTGGAAAACAATTATTATTGCCTGCAATATCTGATGTAATTAAAGAAATTAATTTAGAAGAAAAGAAGATAGTTGCACATTTGCTTAAAGGGTTAGTTTAAAAAATAACTGCCGTTTAGCGTTGTTATGGGGGTATAAATTAAATGCAATTTGATGTTTTAACACTTTTTCCGGAAATGTTCAATATTTTAAATGAGAGCATAATTGGAAGAGCAAAAGAAAAAGGACTAATAAATGTTAATTTAATAAATATTAGAGATTTTTCAAAAAATAAACACAAAAAAGTTGATGATACTCCTTATGGTGGTGGTGCTGGAATGGTAATTCAACCAGATGTTGTTTATGATGCATATAAATCTGTTATTTCAAATATTAAAGATGTAATGAATGTTACAAATTCAAAGAAAATAGAAAATACAGAAAATGTTGAAAAATTAACAAGAACAAGAGTTATCTATATGTCGCCACAAGGAAAAAAATTAGACCAACAAAAAGTAGAGGAACTATCAAAACAAGAACACTTAATTCTTCTATGTGGTCATTATGAGGGAATTGACCAGAGAGTACTGGACAGCATAGTTGACGAAGAAATTTCAATTGGTGATTATGTATTAACAGGAGGAGAGTTACCAGCAATGGTATTAATCGATTCTGTAAGTAGATATGTAGAAGGAGTTTTGAAAGATGGTTCGACAACAGAAGAATCATTTTCACAAGGACTTTTAGAATATCCACAGTATACAAGACCAGAGGTTTTTGAAGGACAACAGGTGCCAGAAGTATTACGCTCAGGTAACCATCAAATGATAGACAAGTGGAGAAGAGAGCAAAGTTTGAAAAGAACTTTAGAAAAAAGGCCAGACCTTTTGGAAAAAGTTGATTTATCTGATGAGGATAAGAAAATTTTAGAAAAAATAGGAATGATGTGCCAAACCAAGTAGGCACCGCTCATAAAAAACGAAGGAGGTAAAGTTTGAAAAAATAATTATCATTTGACGTCGTTAAACTTCAATTTAAATTTAATCAACGTGCAAACGCACGTATCATAAATTTAAATTTTGTTTGCCTAGTCAAATAACAATTCTTTTTCCAAACGAATAGTGCCTCAAGAAAGGAATGTAAAATGGATATTATTAAATCAATAGAACACGAACAACTTAAGAATAAAATACCAGAATTAAAAGTTGGTAATACAGTAAAAGTACATGTTAGAATTAAAGAAGGAAACAAAGAAAGAATCCAAGTTTTCGAAGGAATTATAATTAAAGTTCAAGGTGGAGGAGTTAACCAAACATTTACAGTAAGAAAAACATCTTACGGTGTTGGTGTAGAAAAAACATTCTTAATCCATTCACCATTAGTTGAAAAAGTTGAATTAGTTAGAGTAGGTAAAGCAAGAAGAGCTAGACTATTCTACCTAAGAGACAGAGTAGGTAAAGCCGCTAAAACTAAAGAAATGGTTGGAGCTAGAATCGAAAATAGAGAAATTACTATTAAAGAAGATTTAGCAGAAGAACCAGTTGCTGAAGAAGTTAAAGAAGAAGTTGTTGAAACACCAGTTGCTGAAACAACAGAAAACAAAGCAGAATAATAAAAAAAGTGGGACAGTAAGTGTCTCACTTTTAAACTTTTATAAATAATAAACATAAAAATACGTAAGCATATCTAAAAGCCTTTTTCTGGCAAAAACGGTTATAAATTTCATCGCGTGATTCATTTAAAGCACAATACTTGTCGACTAAAGTTAAAATAAAACTCTCTTTATATTTTGGAACAGAAAAGAAAGTAACTGGCCACATATGCTTTAAAATAATATCAGTTTCTATATCATTCAAATTAAACAATTTAGAAGCATTTTCGTATGCAGTTCTTGGGTGGGTAAAAGCATGCAAGCCCTTTCTACCATTCTCTCTTTTTCGCCAATTATACAAAAACAAATCATGTAACATAGCGGCCCTACTGCAAGATATGTAATCCAGACCAAATTTTTTGCAAATTTTGTAGCAGTAGTATGATGCGGTTAAACAATGCTCAAAACATGTTGTTTCATAATGTTGCTTATAATTTTTCATTTTTTGAACTGTTTCATTTTCTATCAAATCTTTAATTATATATATAAATTTATTGTCTGCATAAATTTTTTCTAATAAACTTTCCATAGTTCTCCTTTAGTGAAATAAATTATTTAACTCTATATTTTATTTTAGTATATAATAGTATATGTGTCAATACTAAATAAAGGTAAAAATAAATTGTGTTTACTTCAAAATAAATATTGACATATATTGCGATAAAAAGTATAATATTGTTTAATAATATATAAACATTTATACATAAATTTAAAATGACTAAAATAAATAAAATTAGATATACTAAAATATAGAATATAAAAAATTGAAAGAAGGGCGTTAAAAATGGATAATAAAATTGAATTTTTTGAAAATGGAGATTATAAATTTATTACAAATCTAATAAACGAAAGAATGGATAAACTAAAAGAATGTAAGGATTTTAATAAAAAGTATGAAAAATTGTACGATTTAATAGATGAAATTGAATTACTTTTTGATGATAAGCAAAAGTCTAAATTTAATGAAGTTATACAGTTATTTTATGAAGTGGAAGAATATTATTTTGCACTGGCATATTCGTTGGGATTAAAATATGGAAACGATTTAAAAAACTTATAAATTTTTTTATAAGTTTTTATCTTGAAAGAAAATAGTCAATAAAATGTAGTATACTTTTTTTATCTTTTTGATTCAATTTTTTGAAATTTTCTGCATATATTGAAACATCTTTTTTTAAATCTTCATCTAATAAATCGTATAAAATAATATCAGGTGTAATTTTATAGGCATTACATAGTTTTAGCAAAGTGTCTATACTTCCTTTTGAAAGTCCTCTTTCTATTTGGCTGATATGTCGTGGTTCTAGCCCTGTTATTTCTGCAACTTGATTTTGTGTTAAGTTATTTTTTAATCTATATTCTTGAAATTTGTTTCCTATGTGTTTTGTTATGTTTGTTTTTTCCATAATTTTTCCTCTTTTCTATATATTACTATAATATTTTATACTATTTTTGTGAATGATTTTAAAAATGATAAATATCGTATTTAAATATGACAAAATTTGCTGACGAATATCAAGATGAAAAATTTTGAGATGTATTGATACAAATGGAAAAGCTAATTATTTAAAAGGTAAAAAACAAAAATCACTCTAAAATCTAGAAAAAACAATATCAATGTGATATAATAAGTTCTAGAAAAGAGTGATTTTTTGAGCTTTTTTGCAAACAATGTAAACAATGCAAAAACAAAAAGCACAAACAATAAAATCCTAGGAGGGGAAAAAACATGAATCAAAAAGAAAGAAAAATATTAAAACTAGAAGAAAGTTTTAGAGACACAATAGAAAACGACATCCTAAAGCAACAAACAGAAAACAAAAAAATAAAAATAAAAGACATAAAACTTGTAGGTTCAGCAGAATGGAACGACAAAATAAATGGACAAAAAAGAGCAGACGTAGTATTAATAGTAGAAAAAGAAATAACAGAAAAAGACGAAAATGGAAAAGAAAGAACAACAGAGCAAAAAAACTATTATTTAGGAATCAAATGCATAGCAGGAACATTAGGAAACAATCAAATTATATATAACAACACATTTGCAATTTCTGAACCAGACAAAATGAAAGCAATAAATGAATTGTTGGAGGCAACACCAGAGGAAGAAATAGAAAAAAATTCTTTGAACAAATTACAAACAAAAGAGATGGCAGAAATTTTATCAGCACATCTTGGAAGAACAGTTGCAGAAGAGGAAGTTCAAAAATTAATGGAAGATATGGATAAGCAAGAAATAGAAGAACTTTCTGAAGAACAAGAAGAGAAAGAAGAAAAAGAACCAGAAGAAAAGAAAAATAAATTGAATAAAAAGCAAACAGAAAAAATAAAAGTAAATGGAATACAAAAAGTTGATTTAAATAAAAAGGTAGACGGAAAGCAAACTCTTGGAAATCGTTTAGATTTAAAAGGCTATGAAAGTATGTATGTTGTATATTCAGAAAATGTAGAAGAAATTACTCCAGGAACTAAAAAGAATAATACGACATATTCATTAGTAGGAGTTAAAAGCGATGGTACTGCAACAGTGTTAAACGATGAATTCGAAATGGACAAATCAGTAGGAAATGGAGCAACAAGAAATCAAACTAAGGTTAGAGCAGATAGTACGGCAACAAGAGACAATAAAGATGTTTCTGTATATACTAGAAAATCAAATGGAATGAGCATTGGATGTGAAAATGATATGGGAAATGTTAATATGTTCTTATATCAAAAAACAAAAGAAGAAAATGAAAATGTTGGAATTCAAATAGAAACATCTAAAACACAAGTTATTCCCGTTGAAACAAGAGAAATAATGAATAAAAATAGAGGTACATATCAAGGAGACAAAGTTCAAGATGAAATACAAGAACATACTGATGAAGGATGTAAACCAAAGGATGTAAAGGATTTTGATGGAGATGAAAATACAGTAACTCATGAACATTTTGATTTGGAATATTATGTACAAGAAATATTAAATTACGAAAATGATCAAGGTGAAGAACAAATAAAAGAGGTATTTACTGCAAATGAGGTTAGAGAAAAATTATTAAGAGAATTGAAAGAAAAAGGAAATCAATTATCACAAGACCAAATTATTCAGGGTGTTAAAGAAGAAATGAACTTAGATGCAGAAAACCTGGAAAGAGAGCATAAAAGATAGTTTGTCACATTTATATTTCGACAAAATATAATATAGTAGGAAATTGTATTTTGGAGGAACACATATGAAAATAGAAAACTTAAATCAATTACCATTAAATAAAAGTGGAAAAATAAATAAAATTGAATGTGGTGAAGGAATAAAAAGAAGATTACTAGATATGGGACTTGTTAAAGGGACAGAAATTACGCCTATATTAATAAGTCCATCTGGAGATCCAAGAGCATTTCTTGTTAGAGGTACTATTATTGCTATAAGAGAAGAGGATGCTAAAAATATAAAAATTAACATATGAAAACAAAAAAGATGTAATGAAAATTTAAGTACTCGTTACATCTTTTAGAGTTGTTGGATAAAAAATTTGATTATTTTTTAATTTCCTCATCTTTTATCAAATTACGAATAGTTCTATACAGATATGGTTTATAATCTTCAATAGGCAAAGGCTCTTTATACAAAATAGAATTAAAGCAAGTAGAGCCAACAAGTTCAATAATCATAAACAAAGTTACATCAGGATTACTTAATTTTATATTATTCTCTTCAATACCCCTAATAAACAAATCATAAACAGAATCTTCATCATCAGCACCTTTATCGTGCAAATTTAAAACAGTCTTACTAAAAACCCCCCAAGACAAATTTTTAGAAATAAATTTTAAAAGCAAAGGATTTTTAGTTAATTCATCAATAACATAATTTATAATATAAATAATACAATCAGAAAAATCTGAAATGTAATTTTTTCTAAGAGATTTTAAAGCATCAGAGAAAAGTTTTTGAGATTTTTTAGCAATCAAAATATCTCGTATTTCATATTTATCTTTAAAATATAAGTAAAAAGTACCCTTTGCAACACTTGCATTATCAACTATTTCTTGTATTGATGTATCTTTTATTCCTTTTTCAGTAAATAATTTAAAAGCCGTGTTTAGTAGTCTATTTTCTTTTCCTTCTTTATCATTTTTCATAGTGAATTTCATTCCTTCCATGAGATACAATTTTTTAGATTTTGTATTTAATATATAAATATTATTGCATAAATTTGACTTTTGGTCAATAAATTTATATAAATTTTGTAAAAAGTATTGACCAATGGTCATAAAAGTAGTATTATATAGAAAGTGACTAACGGTCATAAAAATTAGGGATTAGGGGGACGGGTCTTCAATCCCGAAAAAAAATAGGGATTGAAGACCCGTCCCCCAATCCCTAAATTCGAAAGGAGTAAAAAAATGTTAAAATTTGCAGAGAAAATATGTAAGCATAAAAAAATCATTCTCATAATTGCATTATTGTTACTAATACTATCATTTATAGGAATGCAAGAAACAAGAATCAATTATGATATATTGGCATACTTACCAGATGATGTAGATACAGTTAAGGGTGAAAACATATTAACAAATGAATTTAATATGGGTTCATATTCAATTGTAATTACAGAAAATATGAGTACAAAAGATATTCAAAAATTAGAGGGTAAATTTAAAGAATTAGATAATGTAGAAAAAGTAGCAAGTGTGGCAGATTTACTTGGTTCAAATATACCAGAAGAAATGCTACCAGACGAAGTAAAAGATATAGCATATAAAGATGGGGATACAGCAATTTTAGTAACTTTCAAAGAGGGAATTTCTTCAGATAAAACATTAGAATCAATAGAACAATTAAGAAAAATTGCCGATAAACAATGTAAAATAAGTGGAATGTCTGCTTTAGTACTAGATACAAAAAATATTGCTAATTCAGAAATCGCAATATATGTAGTTATAGCAGTAATCTTATGTATGTTAGTTTTACAATTTGCATTAGACTCATATTTAGCTCCAGTGTTTCTTTTAGCAAGTATAGGAATTGCAATTTTATATAATATGGGTTCAAATATTTTCTTAGGAGAAATATCTTATATAACAAAAGCAATTAGTGCTGTTTTACAACTTGGTGTAACAATGGATTTCGCGATATTCTTATACCACAGTTATAAAGCAGAAAAACAAAATTATAGTGATAATGATGATGCAATGGCTCATGCAATATCAAAAACATTAGTATCAGTTGTAGGAAGTTCATTAACTACAATAGCAGGGTTTTTAGCACTTTGCAGTATGAACTTAACACTTGGAAAAGATATAGGAATTGTAATGGCAAAAGGTGTATTCTTAGGAGTTGTTTCTGTTGTTACAGTATTACCAGCAATGTTATTGATATTTGATAAGGCTATTGAAAAAACAAAACATAAAGAAATATTACCAAGATTTGAAAAATGGAAAAACTTTAATATTAAACATTATAAAGCAATAATTGTTACATTCTTAGTAATATTACCGGTAGCAGTTTATGGTTACTCAAAAATAAGTGTTTATTATGATTTAAACAAAACACTACCACAAACATTGCCAAGTATAGAAGCATCAAATACTTTGGAAGATAAGTTTAATATGGTTTCAACTGAACTTGCTTTAGTAAATAAAGATGTTCCAAGTTACAAAGTAAATGAGATGTTAGATAAAATTCAAGACTTAGATGGAGTTGAATTTGCGTTGGGATATTCATCACTTGCAGATAACGGAATTCCAGAAGAAGTAATACCAGATAGTATTAAGTCAATGCTTAAAAATGATAAATATCAATTAGTTGTAATTAGTTCAAAATATGAACTTGCAACAGATGAATTGAATGAACAAGTTGATAAAATCAATTCAATAATTAAAGAGTATGATGATAGTGCTTTACTTGCAGGTGAAGGACCATTAATGAAAGACTTAGTTGAGATTAGTGACCATGATTTTAATAGTGTAAATAGTGTTTCAATTGTAGTTATATTTGTAATTATGATATTTGTTTTAAAATCAATTTCTTTACCAGTAATTTTGATGGTGGTAATTGAATTTGCTATATTCCTAAATATGGGAATATCAACATATACAAATACTACTTTACCATTTATTGCTTCAATAGTTATTGGAACAATTCAATTGGGGGCTACAATAGATTATGCAATATTGATAACAACAAAATATATAAATTTCAGAAAAGAAGGAAAAGACAAAAAAGAAGCGGTTTCAGAAGCATTAGGAACATCAATAAGTTCAATTATTGTTAGTGGATTATGTTTCTTTGGTGCAACATTTGGGGTTGGCGTTGTTTCAAAAATTGGAATGATTGCATCATTATGTACGCTTATGTCTAGAGGTGCAATTATAAGTATGTTTACAGTTATTATGGTATTACCAGCATTCTTATTGTTGTTTGATAAGATGATTTGCAAGACGACTTTAAAGATGAAACAAAGCGTTGAAAAATAATTACAATTTTGGCTGTGTACGTGGCGAATTCGAAATTTTTCAACTTAATGTATAATAAAATTGGAGGTATAAAAAATGAATAATAAAGTAATTTCAAAAATAATTTCAGGTACATTGTTATGCTCTATGGTTGGATACACACTTCCTGTATTTGCTTACACAAAAGATGAAACTGTTTATTCAAAAATGGACAGTAATGGAAAAAATTATAAAACAATAGTAAGTACACATATTAAAAATACTGAAAATGTAGATTTAATTAATGATTTATCAGATTTATTAAATGTTAAAAACACAAGTGGGGACGAAACTTATACACAAGATGGTAACAAATTTGCATGGAATGCTAATAAAAACGATATTTATTATCAAGGAGAATCTTCAAAAGAGTTACCAATTGAATGTAATGTTAAATATGAGTTAGATGGAAAAGAACTTTCTGCAAACGAAATTGCCGGAAAAAGTGGTAAAGTTAAAATTACATTACAATATACAAATAAAGAAGAAAGAACTGTTGATATAAATGGTAAAAAAGTTAAAATGTATGTACCATTTGTAGTAGTTGCAGGAACTATAATTGAAAACGAAAATGCAAGAAATATAGGAGTTTCTTCAGGTAAAGTTGTTGATGATGGTTCAAAAACTGTTGTAGTTGGTATGGCTATGCCAGGTCTACAAGAAAGTTTAGGATTATCTGATGACGAAGTTGAAATTCCAAGTAATGTAGAAATTACAATGGATGCAACAAATTTTGAAACAAGTAGTATAATGTCTTATGTTACACCTAAAGTTTTAGAAGAAGATGATTTAAAAGTTTTTGATAATTTGGATGAAATATATGGTCAAGTAAATACATTACAAACTTCAATGAATCAAATTCAAAATGGAGCTAACACATTAAAAGATGGAACTACAGAATTAGCAACAGGTGCAAATACTTTAAAAGATGGTGTTACAACAGCATATAATGGTGCACAAACAATATCTTCAGAAGTAGCAAAATCAACACAAAGTTTAAAAAATGATAAGTCAGAAGCATTAGATAGCAAAACTTTAGAATCAATAAAACAACAAGCAGCCGAAAGTAGTAAATTAACAGAAGAACAAAAGGCTCAAATAAAAGCACAAGCCCAAACAAGTGCAGTTTTAACAGATGAGCAAAAAACACAAATTAAGGCTCAAGCCGCTAAAAAAGCTAAATTAACAGAGGCTCAAAGTGCAGAAATTACTGCATTAGCAAAAAAAGGTGCAGCATTAACAGAAGAGCAAAAAGCACAAATTACAGAAAAAGCCAAAGATGGAGCACGATTGACAGAAGCACAAAAAACTACAATAATAACAAATGCACAAGCAAGTTATCCAGCATTAACAGAAGCCGAAAAAAAATTACTTATTGCAACAGCACAAAGCACAGCAACACAAACAGCGGTAAATACTGCTTTAGCAACAGCAAAAACTACAGCAGAACTAACTGCAGTAGCAACTGCTTTAAATGTAGCACAACAAGTTGCAACACAAACTGCAGAAACAACTGCTATTGAAACAGCACAACAAATAGCAACACAAACAGCAATAACAACCGCTTTAACAACCGCTCAAAGTACTGCAACTACAACAGCAATGCAAACTTCAACAACAGTAGCAAAACAAGTTGGAAATCAAGCTAAAAAGACATTTACAAATCAAGTTGTTTCTCAAATGAGCACTTTAGGAAATGGCTTAAATCAATTGACATCAGGATTATCAGAATTAAATAATGGTGCTACAACATTAGCAAATGGAACAAATCAAGTTAATGATGGAGCAACAACTTTAGCAGAGGGCATTAAGACATTTAATGAAGAAGGAATCAAGAAAATTTGTAATTATATTAATGGTGATGTTAAAGATTTAACTACAAGAGTTCAAAAATTAACTGATTTATCTAAAGATTATAATAATTTCACAATGCTTGATGGTGAAAATGATGGCGAGGTTAAGTTTATTATGATAGCAGATGCTGTTAAAAAACAAGAGGATAGTGAACAAAATAAGGAAGAGGCAGTTTTAAGTACTAATGTAATTAATGATGAAAATAAATAATATACTATCTTGAGATAGTTCAATAAAAATAATATTATTCTTGATTTTGTGTAAATCTTGAATGATATTATTTTTGATTTTGTGCAAAATGAATAAAACACTATCTTTGATTTTGTGCAAAATGAGTACAACACTATTTTTGATTTTGTGCAAATGGTGGGTGATATTATATTGTTATTGAATCTTTATTTGATTTTTTTATGATAGAAATGTCGCTATAAGGAGTGCGGATATTTGTTCTGTATAATAGATAATCAACGCTTGTATTGTAGAAATCTGCTAATTTGCATAGCAGTTCTAAAGGAATACTTCTTTTGTTTAACTCATAGTAGGAGTAAGCAACTTGTGAAATATTAAGAAATTTGCTAATTTGTTTTTGAGTATAATCATTATCTTCTCTTAAATTTTTTATTCGTGTTTCCATTTTTAAAATCCTTCCTTATAAAAATTTGTATAGTTGGTAATAATAACTAAAAATAAAATCTGAAAAAATTATAAAATAAAACAAAATGTTATATTGTATTTTAAAACAAATTGTTATATAATTGGATTATCACAAGAGAAAAGGAGAATTTTTATGTTTGGTTTGAGAGAAATAAAAGGAATGAAAGAAAGAGGAATAACACTTGTAGCATTGGTTGTCACTATTGTTATTTTATTGATTTTGGCAGGGATTTCAATATCTACTTTATCTAATACGGGGATATTTAAAAAGGCAAAGGATGCAAAACAAAAATTTGAAGATGCTGAAAATGAGCAGAATAAAATATTAGATGAATATGAAGCGGAATTAAACAAATTTTCAGTTATGAAATTAACTTTGGATAATACGGAAAAAGTATTAAGTAAAACAGAAAATATTGAATTGCAAGATGAAAATGGTGTTAGAATAGTTGTTCCAGCAGGGTTTAAAGTATTAAATATAGGAAATTTGACAGTTGAAAAAGGGATTGTTGTAGAGGATGAAAAAGGCAATCAATATGTATGGATACCATGTACAACGGAGGAAAAAAATACAAAATTGAAATTTGAAAGAACTGAATGGGAAGTTGAAGGTGATAATGGTACAAAGGCATCAAAAGATGAGTTGACTTTAACAGATGCAAAATGTAGTGAGGTTGATAAAACAAATGGACTTACAGATGAAAAACTAGAAGAAATTGTATTACAGGTAAAAACGGAAAGAGAGAGTGTATATAAAAATGGAGGATATTATATAGGCAGATACGAGGTTGGCGATGAAAAAGAAACGGCAGTGGTAAAAGCAAATCAAAATCCTAAGACAAATATTAATTGGAGTACTGCTTATAGAATAGCTAAAGAAATGAATGGAGGTAATGGAGCAAAAATACATTTATGTTCAAGTTATGCATGGGATACAGCAATTAATTTTATACAAAATAATGGATTTCCTAATTATGCAAAAATAAGAGATGATAAATATAATGAAAATTGGAGTGATAAAATAGTAAGATATGACGGGGTAACCAAACCGATGGGAACGTCACAAAGACTTTTGACGGGAAAAACTACTCCAAAATGTAATATTTATGATATGGGTGGAAATGTTGCGGAATTTACAACAGAAGTTAATCCTAATATCAATGATACAATTGATATTGAGCCTATTATGTTCCGTGGAGGTGCTTATAATTATAATTCTCCTGCAGGCAACCGTGGAGATGGACATGTAAATGGTGCTAATAATAATTGTGGATTTCGAGTTACATTATTTTTAAAATAATTTAAAAATATTAAAGTTAATTCAAAGTACAAAAAGTTGTTAAAAGGTCTCAAACCCAATAACAACTTTTTTAGTTTAAATAAACTCTAAAGTGAAACGATATTGACAAATCTCCAAAATCGAAGTAAAATAGAATATGTAAAAGGAGAGATTTATGCAAACAAGTAACAAAAAAATCTTTGATAACTTAGTATCAAGAACAAAAATATACTTAGTAATAATATTAATCTTACTAATAGGAATCAGTTGGCAAAACAAAATACTAATAATACCATCAGTAATATTATATGCGCTAATACTAGGATACACATACTTCGCAAACAATAAAAGAAAAAGCGAAATATCAGAAACATTGCAAGACTTAACACTAACAGTAGACTCTGCAGCAAAAACAAGTTTAATAAACTCACCATTTCCACTAATCATATTAGAAACAGACGGAAATGTAGTATGGAAAAGTTCAAAATTTGCAACAGAATTCGAAGATATAGACATAAACACTTTTGTAAATGATTTAATATACGATTTAAAAGACGAAATCAAAAACAAAAAAAATAGTACAGACAAATCAATATTAAAAAATATCCAAGTAAATAAAAGACAATACAGAATGGTAGGAAAATTTGTCAATTCAAAAAGATATTCAAAAAACGAAAAAAATGAATATATGGCAATTTTGTACTTTATAGACGAAACAGAAAACATCAAATTACAAAATGAATATAATGATTCAAAATCATGTGTTGGAATTATTATGATAGACAACTATGAAGAAAATATGCAAATGCTAGAAAGTGAAGAAAAAGCGCAATATATTGCAGAAATTGATAAAGTAATTTATGAATGGACAAATGAAACAAATGGTATATTGATAAAATCAGACAGAGATAGGTACATTTATATTTTTGAGCAAAGATATTTGGAAAAAATAAAAGAAGACAAATTCAGTATATTGGATAAAATAAAGGACTTGGACCCAAAACAAAAAGTACAATTCACATTAAGTATTGCAATTTCAAATGAAGGCGAAGTTGATAAAGACAAATATAAATCTGCACAAACTGCAATGGACATTGTACTAGGTAGAGGCGGAGACCAAGCAGTTGTAAGACAAAATGATATTTATAAATTCTTTGGTGGTAGGTCACAAGAAGTTGAAAAGAGAACTAAAGTAAAGGCAAGAGTTGTAGCACATGCATTAGAGAATCTTATAAAAGAATCAAGCAAAGTAATGGTTATGGGACACACAAATCCTGATATAGATGCAATAGGGTCTGCAATAGGTGTATATAGACTTGCTAAGAGTCTTGACAAAAATGCATATATTATTTCAAATAAAAGACCAGCATTGCAGAATTTTATGGAGAGCTTAAAAGAGGAACCAGAATATGAGGATGTAATAATTAGCAAAGAAGTTGCTGAGGAAAACATAGATGAAGACACTTTATTGGTAGTTGTGGACACTCATAAGGTTACTTATGTTGAATCTGAAGAAGTATTGAAAAAGGCTAGTAAAATAGTTATAATAGACCATCATAGAAGAAGTGCAGACTATATCGAAAATGCAACACTAACATTCCAAGAAGTGTATGCATCATCTGCAGCAGAACTTGTAACAGAGTTATTACAATATGCAGAAGTTAATGTTGAATTAAAGAAAATAGAAGCGGAAGCACTATATGCGGGAATTATGATGGACACAAAAAGTTTCACATTTAAAACAGGTGTAAGAACTTTTGAAGCGGCAGCATATTTACGTAAATGTGGTGTTGACATTATAAGAGTTAAAAAATGGTTCCAAAGCGACTTAGAATCATTTAACAAAATAGCAGATATAGTTAAAAAAGCAGAAATTGTTAATGATTCAATAGCAATTGCTTTATGTGAAAATGAAAAATCTAAGGATATCAGTTTATTGTGTGCTAAGGCAGCAGACGAATTACTTACAATAAGTGATGTTACTGCGTCATTTGTTTTAGGTGATACTGGTGAAAAAATCTGTATTAGTGGTCGTTCTATTGGAGATATAAATGTTCAAGTTATCTTAGAAAAACTTGGTGGTGGTGGTCATATTACTTTGGCTGGTGCTCAAGTTGAGGGTATGACTATTGAAGAGGTTAAACAGGAATTGATTATTAGAATTAATGAATATTTTACAGAGATAGAAAATTAGGGGTTTAATCAAAAAAATATAAAAAATATCTTTACAAATATAAAAATATATAATATAATGGTTAAAGAGAAATGGGAAGTTAACTATTATAATAGATTAGAAAATGAAAACTCATTTCTAAAATAAAATTTTAAGGAAATTTTTATTTGTAAAAATGACAAAAATACTAGAGTCGGCAAACTCTAGTATTTTTTACTTTATGTATTAATCGAACATTTTTAGAATGTCTTTAAGAGATTTAATAACATAAAGTTTAATTAAAATTTTAAGGATTTTTTTCATTTGTATTGCATCCTCCTTTCTTTTAAAATTGGAGGAATAAAAATGACAAAAATATTATACTATAATTTATATATAAATACAATATGTATTGGTAAATATTTTGCAAACTGTAACAACTAATAATTTATTTAAACAAAAGTTATGTTGTTCGGTTGAAAAATCCTCAAAAATAGTGTAAAATATACAAAGTTAGAAAAAAGCGAAAGGTTGTGATTTTAATGAAAGTAATATTAAAAGCAGATATAAAAGGAGTAGGAAAAAAAGACCAAGTAATAAACGCATCAGACGGATATGCTAGAAACTTTTTATTTCCAAAAAATTTAGCAGTAGAAGCAAATGCAGAAAACATGAGCAAATTAAAAGGAATGCAAGACTCAAAAGCATTTAAAAAATCACAAGAAAAAGAAGAAGCAGAAAGAATAGCAAATAAACTATCAAAAATTTTATTAAAAATAAAAGTAAAATCAGGAGCAAATGGAAAAATATTTGGAGGAGTTTCTTCAAAAGAAATAGCAGAAAACTTAGAAAAACAATATCAAATAAAAGTTGATAAAAAGAAAATTGATTTAAAAGAAACAATAAAAACTTTAGGAACAATCACTGTTGATATTAAATTGTTTGAAGGAGTAATTGGAAAAGTTAAAGTAGATATAATTTCTGAGTAATTTTGGATGCTTACGCGGTATGACAAAAAATATATTATCAAATTACAATAAAAAATTAATCAAAAAAACAAAAAATTTTGGGGGAATAGCAATGGATATAGGAAAAATACCACCACATGATGTAGAAGCAGAGCAAGCAGTAATAGGAAGCATGCTTACAGATAAAGAAGCAGTGGCAAGCAGTATAGAAGTCTTAAAAGAAGAAGACTTTTATAGAGAAGATAATAGAATAATATATTCAGCAATGTTAAACTTGTACAATAGAGCAGAACCAATTGATTTAATAACATTAAAAGCAGAATTAGAATCAATGGGAAAATTTGAGCAAGTAGGTGGTTTCGAGTATTTGGCAGAATTACCTGAAAAAGTTCCAACAACAGCAAATGCAACTAAATACATCAAAATTGTTGAGGAAAAATCTGTATTAAGAAATTTGATAAAAACTGCAAATGAAATAATAGACTTAGGATATGACCCAACTGAAGATGTAGAAGCAATTATGGAAGGTGCAGAAAAAAAGATTTTTAATATAATGCAAGACAAAAATCAAAAAGGATATTCTCCTATAAAAGATATTTTGGTTGATAGTTTTACAGAATTGGAAGAATTGTATAATAGAAAAGAACATATAACAGGTGTACCAACTGGATTTGCTGATTTAGATTATAGAACTGCAGGTTTACACGGTTCAGAACTTATACTTGTTGCCGCAAGACCTGCTATGGGTAAATCTGCATTTGCATTAAATATTGCTACAAATGCAGCGATGAGAGGAAACACACCAGTTGCAATATTCAGTTTGGAAATGTCAAAAGCACAATTGGTAAACAGAATTTTATGTAGTGAGGCAATGGTAGATAGTAACAAAGTAAGAACTGGTAAACTAGAAGATGAAGATTGGGGAAAATTAGCAGAAGCAATTGGACCACTTTCAGAAACAGGAATTTATATAGACGATACACCTGGTATATCAGTAATGGAAATAAGAGCAAAGTGTAGAAAACTTAAGTTAGAAAAAAATATTGGACTTGTTGTAATAGACTATTTACAATTGGTACAAGGAAGCAATAAACGTAATGGTAGCCGTGAACAAGAAATATCAGAAATAAGTAGGTCTTTAAAAATATTAGCAAAAGAATTAGACGTTCCTGTAATTGCACTTTCACAGTTATCAAGAGCGGTTGAACAAAGACCAGACCATAGACCTATGCTTTCAGATTTGCGTGAATCCGGAGCAATTGAGCAAGATGCTGATATTGTTATGTTCTTATATAGAGATGATTATTATAACGAAGATAGTGAAAAGAAGAATGTAGCAGAAGTCATTATTGCTAAACACAGAGGTGGTTCAACTGGAACTGTAGATTTAGGATGGCTTGGAAGTTATACTAAATTTGTTAATTTGGAAAGAAGATATGACGATTAAAAAAACGGGATTGGGTGACGGGTCTTCAATCCCTAAATAATTTAAACATAAAAAAATTTTAAAAAATAGGGATTAAAGACCCGTCCCCCAATCCCGTTTTTTTTAGGAGAAATATAGAATGAAAGAAAAAGTTTTAGAAACAATAAAAAAATATAATTTAATAAAAGATGGTGATAGGCTAGTTCTTGGAGTTTCAGGAGGGCCAGACTCTATTGCTATGTTAAATATTTTAAATGACATAAGAAATGACAAAAAACTACATATGAACTTTGATATAATAGTAGCACATGTAAATCATATGATAAGGGAAGAAGCAATAGAAGACCAAAAATTTGTTGAAAATTTTTGCAAAAAAATAGGAGTTACTTTTTACTCAAAAAGTATAGATGTTCAAAAAATTGCTAATAATAAAAAAATAGGAACAGAAGAAGCAGGAAGAAATGCACGATATGAATTTTTTGATGAAATTTTAGAAAAAGAGAATGCAAACAAAATTGCTATTGCTCACAACAAAAATGATAAGATAGAGACTATTATTATGAATATGCTAAGAGGTAGCGGAGTAGCGGGTTTGAAGGGAATTGAACCAATAAAAAATAACAAATATATTAGACCTTTAATTGAGTGTGAAAGATTTGAAATAGAAGAATATTGTGCTCAAAATGAAATTGAACCAAGAATTGATAGAACAAATTTTGAGAATGTATATACTAGAAACAAAGTAAGAAATATTGTTATCCCATTCATTAAGGAAGAATTTAATCCAAATATAATTCAAACAATGGATAGACTATCAGATTTAGTAAAAGAAGAAGATGAATATTTAGAAAAAGTAGTTGAAGAAAAGTATAAAGAATATGTACAACAAGAAGATAAAAAGCAAATTGTAATGGATTTAAAAGGCTTTAATAAGCAAGAAAAGGTTATAAAATCAAGACTATTGCTATATATTATATCAAGACTTTTTGGAACAACAAAAGGAATAGAAAAAATACATATAGAAGATATTATAAAATTATGTGAAAAAAATATAGGTAATAAATATTTAACTCCAAATAAAAATATAAAAGTTTTAGTAAAAAATCAAAAAATTTATTTTATAAATTTGATACAATAATAAAATTGCTAAAAAAAATAATAAAATTTATTTTATAAACCAAAATTTGGCTTAAGTTGACTATCCGTAATACTTAGAGAGACAACGATTTTTTGTAACAAAAAAGTAATACAAAAATCCTTGCAAAACAAAAATATATGTGTTATAAAATTTTTATAGTTGATAGTAGTGCGAATACTTTAATAAATTTTGCAACAAAAATAAAAAGCAAAATTATTAAAAGCAAGCAGAAGGAGGAATTATTTTGAAAAACGGAATTAAAACATTGGCAATGTGGTTAATAATCGGAGTAATATTTATAGTATTGTTGTCATCAATAATGACAAACACAAATACAAAACTAAAATATTCAGAATTAATTGCGAAAATAAATGAAGGGAAAGTAGAATCAATAGTTATAGATGCAGATGGAACTTCTGCAACAGTTCAACTATCTGATGATAAAGTAAAAAAACAAGTAAACATTCCAAACATGGAAAACTTTATGAATTATACTGATGAATTTATTAAAAACGGAGCATTTACTTTAGAAGAAAGTTCTGAATCAGTATTATCAATTATATTAGGTTTACTTACACCATTTGGAATTTTGATAATATTCTTTATATTCTGGTTCTTTATGATGGGTGGAGCAGCAAATGGACAAAATGGTGGAAAATCAATGTCATTTGGTAAGAGTAAAGCCAGAATGATGACACCAGCAGATAGAAACAAAATTTCTTTTGATGATGTTGCAGGTGTTGATGAAGAAAAAGAAGAATTACAAGAAATTGTTGAATTTTTAAGAAATCCAAAGAAATTTACAGACATGGGAGCTAGAATACCAAAAGGTGTTTTATTAGTTGGGCAACCAGGAACAGGTAAAACATTACTTGCAAAAGCAGTTGCAGGTGAAGCAGGTGTACCATTCTTTATTATAAGTGGTTCAGACTTTGTTGAAATGTTCGTAGGTGTTGGTGCTTCAAGAGTTAGAGATTTATTTGAACAAGCCAAGAAAAATGCACCATGTATCATATTTATAGACGAAATTGATGCAGTTGGACGTCAAAGAGGTGCTGGTCTAGGTGGAGGACATGATGAAAGAGAACAAACATTAAACCAATTATTAGTTGAAATGGATGGTTTCTCAGATAATGAAGGTGTTATTGTTTTAGCCGCAACAAATAGACCTGACGTATTAGACAAAGCTTTATTAAGAGCTGGAAGATTTGATAGACAAATAGTTGTTGGAGCTCCTGATGTTAAAGCAAGAGAGCAAATATTAGAGGTTCATTCTAGAAAGAAAAGATTAGCAGACGATGTCGACTTAAAAGTAATTGCAAAAAATACATCTGGATTTGCAGGTGCAGACCTAGAAAACGTATTGAATGAAGCAGCATTACTTGCAGCAAGAAGAAATCTAACTGAAATTGGAATGAAAGAAATTGAAGATGCTATGGTTAAAGTAACTATGGGACCTGAAAAGAAAACAAGAGTTAGAAGTGAAAAAGAAAATAGACTTGTATCATACCATGAAGCGGGTCATGCAGTAGTAAGTCATTATTTAGAGACACAAGATCCTGTACATCAAATATCAATTGTACCAAGAGGCATGGCTGGTGGTTATACAATGTACAGACCAACAGAAGATAAAAACTTTATGTCGAAAACAGAAATGGAAGAAAATATTGTATCACTTTTAGGTGGTAGAGTTGCAGAAGCATTAATATTAAATGATGTTTCAACAGGTGCAAGTAATGATATAGAAAGAGCAACAAAAATTGCTAGAAGTATGGTTACAAAATATGGTATGAGCGAAAGAATTGGTACTTTAATGCTTGGTTCTGATCAAAGTGAAGTGTTCTTGGGTAGAGATTTTGCTCAATCTAAAGAATATTCTGAAGAGACTGCAGGTATAATAGATGAGGAAACAAAGGCTATTATTGATAAAGGTTATAATAGGGCTAAACAAATTCTTACTGACCATATTGATAAATTACATGCGGTTGCTGCAGTTTTACTTGAAAAAGAGAAAATTGAGGCAGATGAGTTTGAAAGAATTTTTCAAGGTGAATAGTATTAAAAAATTATATAAAATTTATAAAAAGGTGGAGGAAACTTCATCTTTTTATTGTTACAGTTCAAAAAATTATTGTTTGTGTATTCCCATCCTCCCTTGGGCATATGTATATGATTTGAAACGTTT